>Ga0099822_1005398_pt1 | contig 16681 bp, 15 predicted proteins | sample CowpeawhiteBW_FD_76839 | JGI IMG/M metagenome (GOLD analysis project Ga0099822, IMG submission 76839) | Root nodule microbial communities of legume samples collected from California USA - Cow pea white BW | ecosystem: Host-associated > Plants > Roots > Nodule | place: USA: California | collected...
CGACGAGGTCGCGGTGATGTATGCCGGGCGCGTGGTCGAGCGCGCGCCGACGCCGTTACTGTTCAAGCAGATGCGGATGCCCTACACCGAGGCGCTGCTCGCCGCGCTGCCGAAGCTCGACGCCGCGCCGCATACGCCGCTGCCGGCGATCTCGGGGCGGCCGCCCGATCAGACCCGGCCGCCGAAAGGATGCTCGTTCTCGCCGCGCTGTCGCTATGCGGCCGGCCGCTGCAACACGGAGAAACCCTCGCTCAGCACGGCCGAGATGCCGGAGCATCTCTATGCCTGCTTCCATCCGATCGCAGCGGGAGCCGGTGCATGATGCAACACGCCTCACCTGATCCGCTGCTGAAGGTAGAAAATCTCGTCGTCGAATATTCCGTGGGCGGCAAGACCATCCACGCGGTATCAGACGTCAGCCTCGAGATCGCCCGCGGCGAGACGCTCGGCCTGGTCGGCGAATCCGGCTGCGGCAAATCCACGCTCGGCCGCGCCGTGCTGCAACTGCGCCAGGCGGTCTCCGGCAAGGTGCTGTTCGACGGCCAGGATCTCTCCACCATGCAGGGCGAGCGCTTGCGCAAGATGCGCCGGCGCGTGCAGCTCATCTTCCAGGATCCGATCGCCTCGCTCAATCCGCGGCGGCGGATCGGCGATATCGTCGCCGAGCCGTTGCTGATCTCGGGCGTCAAGGATCCCGACAAGCGCAAGCAGCCCGTCTCCGACGTGCTGTCGGCGGTCGGCCTCGATCCCGCGCTGGTGAGCGGACGCCTGCCGCACGAATTCTCGGGCGGACAATGCCAGCGCATCTGCATCGCGCGGGCGCTGGTGCTCAATCCGGAATTCATCATCTGCGACGAGCCGGTCTCCGCGCTCGACGTCTCGATCCGGGCGCAGATTCTCAATCTGCTGGAGGAGATGAAGACGCGTTACGGCCTGACCCTGCTGTTCATCGCGCACGATCTCGCTGTGGTGAAGGCGGTCAGCGACCGCGTCGCCGTGATGTATCTCGGCCGGCTTTGCGAGGTCGGTCCGTCCGAGCAGCTCTTTGCAAGGCCGGCGCATCCTTATACCGCACTGTTGATCGAGGCGATCCCGGTGCCCGATCCGGATGTCCGCCCGACCCAGAGCGTGCCGGTCGGCGAGCCGCCATCGCCGATCGCGCCGCCGTCGGGCTGCCGCTTCCGCACTCGTTGCCCGCGCGCCGATGCGCGCTGCGCCAGCGAGGTGCCGGAACTGCGCGTGGTCGCGCCGGGCCAACTCGCCGCGTGCCATCATCCGCTGAGTTAGATCGTGGCGGCGGCGATTGCTCGATCGACGCGCATGGCGGTCGCCCGAAATTGCGGCCTTGAACGTTTGTCCTTGGCGCGTCGGCGTGGCAAGGTCGGCCGCAACGAACAAGCCTCTCGGGAGAACTGTGATGAAGAGCTTTCAGGTTGTCGATTTCAACGCGCCCTTGAAGGAGGTCGACCGTCCGACGCCGCAGCCGGAAGGCACGCAGGTGCTGATCAAGGTCAAGGCAGCCGGCGTCTGCCATAGCGACCTCCACATCTGGGAAGGCGGCTATGATCTCGGCCACGGTCGCAAGCCGCTGTCACTGAAGGATCGCGGGGTGTCGCTGCCGCGCACGATGGGCCACGAGACAGTCGGCGAGGTCGTGGCGTTCGGGACCGACGTCAGGGACGCCGACAAGGGCGGCCTCAAGATCGGCGATGTCGCGCTGGCCTATCCGTGGCTCGGCTGCGGCAAATGCCCGACCTGCCTCGGCGGCGACGAGAACATGTGCGCGATCAAGCCGAACGCGCTCGGCGTCTATTGCGACGTCGGCTATGCCGACCACATGACGGTGCCGCACCCGAAATATCTGCTGAACCTCAAGGGGCTCGATCCGGGCACGGCGGCACCCTACGCCTGCTCCGGTGTCACCACCTACAGCGCGCTGAAGAAGGTCGAGAAGGATTTCGACACCCCAATCGTGATCTTCGGCGCCGGCGGCCTGGGCCTGATGGCGTTGTCGCTGTTGAAGGCGATGGGCGGCAAGGGCGCGATCGTGGTCGATATCGATGCCAAGAAGCGCGAGGCGGCCGAGGCGGCCGGCGCGCTCGCCACCGTCGACGGCAAGGCGCCGGATGCGCTGGAGCAATTGATGAAGAAGGCCGGTCAGCCGATCCGCGCCGCGATCGATTTGGTCGGCAACGCCCAGACCACGCAACTCGGCTTCGATTGCCTGACCAAGGGCGGCAAGCTCATGATCGTCGGCCTGTTCGGCGGCGGTGCGACCTGGGCGCTGCCGCTGATCCCGATCAAGGCCGTCACCATCCAGGGCAGCTATGTCGGCAATTTGCGCGAAACGCAGGAACTGCTTGATCTCGTGCGCGAGAAGAAGATCCCGGCGATCCCGGTCACGCCGATGCCGCTCGCCAGGGCGAACGAGGCGCTGGTGAATCTGCAAAAAGGCCAGCTCGTCGGCCGCGCGGTGCTGACGCCGTAGTTCAGGTGTGGTCATTCCGGGGCGCGAAGCAAACCCGGAATCTCGAGATTCCGGGTTTGCTTCGCGCCACGGAATGACGGTTGCCTTTCGGAGATTCCCATGTCCGCCAACAACGCATTTCATATCGCCGTCCTCGGCGGTGACGGCATCGGCCCGGAGGTAATGGCGCCCGCGCTCGAGGTTTTGCGCAAGATCGAAGCGACGACCGATCTGAGATTCCGCTTCACCGAAGCGCCGGCCGGCGCGGGCCACTACAAGGAAACCGGCAAGTCGATGCCGGACAGCACGATCCGGCTGTGTGAGGAGGCCGACGCGATCCTCCTGGGCGCCTGCGGCCTGCCGTCGGTGCGTTATCCCGACAATACCGAGATCGCGCCGCAGATCGAACTGCGCATGATCTTCGACCTGTATGCCGGCGTGCGCCCGGCGCGGTTGATCCCGGGCGTTGCGAGCTCGATCGTCGGCGCCGACCAGAAGGGGATCGACCTCGTCGTGATCAGGGAATCCACCGAAGGTCTGTTCGCCTCGATGGGCAAGGGCGTCGCCACCGAGAACGAGGCGCGCGAGACGATGGTGATTACGCGCCGGACTTCGGAGCGGCTGTTCGAATTCTCGTTCCGGCTCGCCGAACGCCGCAAGGCGCGCGGTCGCGTCGGCGGCGGGCTGACCTGCGTCGACAAAGCGAACGTGTTCAAGGCGTTCGCGTTCTTCCGCGAGATCTTCGACGAGACCGCGAAGCGTCATCCCGACGTCAGGGCGGATCACCTCTATATCGATGCCACCGCGGCGATGCTGGTGAAGCGCCCGTGGGATTTCGACGTCATGGTCACCGAGAACATGTTCGGCGACATCCTCTCCGACCTCACCGCCGGCCTGATCGGCGGCATGGGCATGGCGCCGTCGGCCGACATCGGCGATCGCTACGCCGTCTTCCAGCCGTGCCACGGCACCGCGCCCGACATCATGGGGCAGGGCAAGGCCAATCCGACCGCGATGATCCTGTCTGCGGCGATGATGCTGAACTGGCTTGCCGACAAGCATGATCTCGAAAGTGCCGCGGAAGCCGGGGAGCGGATCGGACGTGCGGTCGACAAGGTCTATGCCGGCGGCATCAAGCCGTTCGAGTTCGGCGGCCGCAACGGCACCGCCGATATCGCCAACGCGGTGCTGGCGGCGCTATAGCTGCGAGATACTGACCCGTCATGCTGAGGTGCTCGCGAAGCGAGCCTCGGGGTGACGGAACAAAAAAGAGGGGGCCGAAGCCCCCTCGCTGACGACTAGCGGCGGTGGCCGCCGTGATGTCCGCCATGGTGCCCGCCGTGGCCGTGTCCGCGATGATGGCGCGGTGCGTAATGGTGGGGGTGATGGTAATGCGGGCGATGATGCCATCCGTGATGGCGCGGTCCGTAATAGCCGTATGCGCCCGGCCGCCAGTAACAACGGCCCCACCGATCGCAGACCTGACGCACCTGATCGATATTGGATGTTTCGCCTGCGATGTGGCTGGCCTGCGGAAGCCCGTTCGGCATCGCGGAGGCGGAGCCGGAGGTCAGGGCCACGCTTCCCAAAGCGGCCAATCCAAAAACAGCAAGCTTGATATTCATTGAGCTCTCCTTCGTTGAAGCCTGAAAACTGTCATGCGGGCCGCTTGGTTGCTGCGACAAAAAGGCGAGCCAGTGCACTTGGTTTTGCGAGTGCTGCTTCAACGCAGGAAATGCGGAGTTCTAAGGTCACCTCGCGTCGCGGGCGACAATTGGACGCGCGACAGAATGGCGAGCTGCGAACGAGTGCTTGCGGCTCTGATGACTGCGCGATGCGCGGTCAGCAGATGCTCGGCGTTGTCGACGCGCGAGCAGCCATGCGAATGGAAGCGATCGTCGTCGCTGAACAGGCTGCCCTGGTCGTGTCGCGCATGCAGACCGAATAGGACTGGGCATGCTGATCTTGACCGCGCCGAGCGCATTCCAGAAAAAAGCGCCGCCATCCACGATGGCAGCGCTTCGATGGTCTCCCAGCCCAGCCGGCGGATCATGCGTTGCGTCGGACGATGGCCGGCCGATCCGCTCATGCTGGATCGATCGCGTCCGCGGCGTCGCGATCTGACATCGGGTGCCGCTCAGTCCTCGTTGGCGGCGATCGATTCCATCAGCGACACGAGCTGGCGCTGGACGGTCTGGTCCTTGATCTTGCTGTAGGCGCGCAGCAACCGGAGGCTGAAGGCGCTGTCGAGGAACAGGAGGCTCTCGACTTCGCGGGCCTTGTTGTCGCCGTCGTAGAAGAAGGTGACAGGCACGTCGAGCGCGGATGCGATCTGCTGAAGGCGGGCATCGCCGACGCGATTGACGCCCTTCTCGTACTTCTGGACCTGCTGGAAGCTGACGCCGAGCTTGTCGCCGAGTTCGGCCTGCGAAATCTTCTGCTCCACACGCCGCAGGCGGATCCGCTTGCCCAATTCAATGTCCGGTTTACCGGCGCTGCGCTGCTTCATCTTCTTTGCTGCTGATCTGTTCATTCTGGTGACCCGTCCTTCAATCGGGAAACCCTGGCCCGCATAGGTCAGGGATTCGTCCATGATGTACCGCGTTAAAGTTCGTGTGGATCGTCAGTTCATCGTGAGAACCACGAAAATCCAAGAAGACCGCGGGATGGTTATCCAAACGCATTCGCGCGTTGGAAGCACCCTTGTACCGACGCTCCCGACCACCTGAAGTCGATTGCGCCAAGGTGTCTGTCGACACCCCGCCCTCTACATTTGGCAAAATATTGACAGTACCACAACTAGCGCGACTTTGATCGCCACAGATTTTGCGTATGCTTACCGGGCGGCACAGACACTTTACCCGTATTTCTACGGGCCGAACTATTGTACGGGCACTAGAGATTGGATGCAACCCCTGCTAGTGCGGCGTCGGATCACGAAGACCGGCGCAGTTGCGCAAGACGGCTCGGTCCACCAAAAAGTTTGACGTAAGTGCAAGTCAGGCTTTCGGAATGTTGCTGGACAATTGCCCAAAAGTTCTCGATCATTCGTAACGGATGCACGCCTACCACAAGCCGGCAATTCTTGCGGAGAGGCAATGAAGCGAAAGAGGGAGCACCTTGGGTCGACCTCGGGGCTCCGGGAGTGGACAATATGCCGGTCGCAAGCACGGAAGAACGGTTGCTGGCGCTACTAGCGACGTTGGAAGAATGTCAGGCATTTCTGGTCGGCAGGGCAAACGCGGAGACCGCGCGATTGTTGTCGCTTGCCATCCTTGAGCTTCGGATGGAACTGCACAAGGTTACGGACGCCGAGTTGAAGGCGTTGTGTGACATGGTGGCGTCGGAAGGACAGTTGCAGGAACCCGCCGCCGCCAGGCGGTTTCCTCCCTACCTGAGGCTCGTCAAATAGCGCTCAATAGGCAGGGGCGTGCCCGCGCCGGGCGCGCCATGCCGCGCTTTAGCCAGCGGTGACATCCACCGTCTCGGTGCCGTCGAGCACGCGCCGGGCCTTGTCGCGGTCCAGATCGCCCTCCCAAGCGGCCACCACGACCGTCGCCACGCAGTTGCCGATCAGGTTGCCGACCGCGCGCGCCATGCCGATGAACCAGTCGACCGAAAGCACCAGCACGAGGCCGATCGCGGGAATGCTCGGCACCGCGTTGAGCGTTGCCGCCAGGATGACAATCGCAGAGCCCGGCACGCCATGCGCGCCCTTCGAGGTGATCAGCGACACGCCGAGCACCAGGAGCAGATCGCCGAATGACAGCGGCGTGTTGGTCGCCTGGGCGATGAACACGACGGCCAGCGTGAGGTAGATCGAGAAGGCGTCGAGGTTGAAGGAATAGCCGGTGGGGATCACGAGGCCGACCACCGAATCCTTGATGCCGAGTCGTTCCAGCTTGCGCATGGCCTGCGGCAGCACCGCGTCGGAGGAGGCAGTCGCGAGCACGATCATCAGCTCCTCGCGCAGGTAGGCGAGGAACTTGAGAATGTTGACGCCGGCAAGCGCCATCACCGCACCGAGCACGCCAAGCACGAAGATCGCGACCGAAACGTAGAACAACGCAACCAGCGACACGAGCTGTTTCAGCGAGCCGACGCCATACTTGCCGACGGTGTAGGCGACCGCGCCGAGCACGCCGATCGGCGCAAACCGCACGATCAGGCCCATGGCGCGGAACAGCACGGTCGCGACCGCGTCGATGAAGGAGGAGATCTTCTCGCCCTTCTCGCCGCCGACCAGCGCCAGGCTGACGCCAAAGATAATGGCAAAGAACAGCACCTGCAGCACGTCGTTGCGCGACAGCGCGTCGAAGGACGTTGTCGGGATGATGTTCAGCAGGAAGCTGCCGATGCCTTCGCCCTTGAGCTTCTGGGCATTGCCGGCATAGCTGCCGAGCGCCTTGGCATCCAGCGTGGAGGTGTCGATGTTCATGCCATGGCCGGGCCCGAACAGATAGGCCAGCAGCAGTCCAACCACGAGCGCAACCGTCGTCATCGCTTCGAAATAGACCAGCGCCTTGACGCCGACGCGTCCGACCTTCTTCAGGTCGCCGGCGCCTGCGATGCCGTGCACCACGACGCAGAACACGATCGGCGCCACGATCATCGAGATCAGCTTCAGAAAGGCGTCACTGAAGATCTTCAGCCCGATCGCGAAATCGGGCGCGGCCATGCCGATGATGATGCCGAGCACGAGCGCGGCCAGCACTTGAACGAACAGCGACGTGTAAAGCGGCTTGCGTGTCTCGGCGATGGCGGTTGCGATGGTCGACATGTCTTCCCCTCGATTTCGGCTGGCCCGAACCTCGCTCCAGCCTAGCAACTTGCGTGCCAGAATGTCGCATGATCCGACGTCTTTGACTTGCCCGAAACCGGTCCACCGCATCGCAGCAGACCCACAAGCCATTCCTTCGTTGAACGGCATCAGTTCAGGAACGAAGCGGGAAAATCTGCCCAAAGCGGCAGCCGCGAGGTGCCGCGGCGCTCGGCGCGCCGCGGCATGGCGTCGTCTCAGAGGTTGCTGTCGGTGATCGCCGCGTAGACCATCGTGCGCAGCTCGCGCCGCAGCGGGTAGGCGCTCGACGGCAGCACCTGCGTCATGAAGATGGTGATCAGTTCTTCGGCCGGATCGATGAAGAACGACGTGGTGGCCGCGCCGCCCCAGTTGAATTCGCCGGGGCTGCCGGCAATCAGGGTCTGCGCCGGGTTCATCGTCACCGCGAAGCCGAGGCCGAAGCCGATGCCGTTATAGGCTGCCTCGCTAAACAGCGAGCGCGACATCGCCGGCAGGTCGACGCCGCCGGGCAGATGGTTCGAGGTCATCAGCTTCAGCGTCTTCGGCCCGAGCAGGCGGACGCCGCCAAGCTCGCCGCCGTTGATCAGCGCCCGGCAGAAGGTGAGGTAGTCGGCCGCGGTCGAGCACAATCCGCCGCCGCCCGAGATCAGCGACGGCGGCGACAGGAACGAGCTCGTCGCCGGGTCGTCCTGCAGCGTCAGCGTGCCCTTGCGCTCGGCGGCGAGCGGATTGAAGCCGCCCTGCGGATCGGCGGAGTAGCAGGCGGCCAGACGATGCGCCTTGTCTGACGGCACGAAGAAGTCGGTGTCGTTCATGCCGAGCGGCTTGAAGATGCGCTCTTTCAGGAATTGCTCGAACGGCTGACCCGAGATCTTGCCGACGAGATAGCCGAGCACGTCGGTGGCGACAGAGTAGTTCCAGGCCTCGCCCGGCGAGAACTCCAGCGGGATCTTGGCCAAGTCCTCGATCATGCTGTCGAGCGTGCCGGCCTTGACGACCTCGCCGATGTTCTTTTCGCGGTACGCCGCATCCACATTGGAGCGTTGCTGGAAACCGTAGGTGAGGCCCGAGGTGTGGCGCAACAGGTCGACGATCAGCATCGGCCGCGACGGCGGGCGGGTGAGGAAGGCGGGTGCGGTGCCGGCGGCGAACACGCCGAGGTTCTTCCATTCGGGGATGTATTTGGCGACCGGCTCGTCGATCGCGACGCGGCCTTCCTCGACCAGCATCATGAAGGCGACCGACGTGATCGGCTTGGTCATCGAATAGATGCGGAAGATGGTGTCGTCCTTCACCGGCACCTTGCGCTCGAGATCGGCAAAGCCCTGCACCGTGGAATGGACGAGCTTGCCGCGGCGATGGATCAGGAGCTGTGTCCCGGGAAAGCGGCCGGACTCGATGTAGCGGCTCTTCAGATGCGCTTCGAGGCGGTTGAGCGCTGCGGTCGACATTCCCGCGGATTCAGGGGAGGCAAGGGTAGGGGCTGACATCGGGCTCTTCTCCGGCTGGGCGAGTGCGCCTTGATAGCCGAAAGGTGTGTTCTGCACCAATCGGCTGCCGCTTACCCGCGCAGGATTGCTGGTGTACGCTGACAGCCGCAATCGCGCCCCGAAGGGACCGCCAGGGAAACGTCAGATGACCCAGTTCAACGACACCGAGCTCACCGCCGCCGTCATCCGCAGCTTCGACCAGACGTCCAGTCCGCGGGCCAAGTTCCTGCTGCAGGAACTGGTGAAGTCGCTGCACGACTATGTGCGCAAGACCGATCTCACCTTCGAGGAGTGGGACTACGCGATCGATTTCCTCACTCGCACCGGCCAGAAGTGCACCGATATCCGCCAGGAGTTCATCCTGCTCTCGGACGTGCTCGGCGTGTCGATGCTGGTCGACGCGGTCAACCACCGCGATCGCGCGGGCGCCACCGAGACCACGGTGCTCGGCCCGTTCTATGTCGGCGAGCACAAGGTGACGCCGCATGGCACCGACATTTCCGCGAGCCTGCCCGGCGAGCGCATGTTCGTGCAGAGCCGCGTCACCGATCTCAACGGCAAGCCGCTGGCCCATGTGCCGGTCGACGTCTGGCACGCTGATGACGACGGCTTCTATGATTCACAGAAGGCGAGCTACGCCACCGAAGGTCCGTCGTCACGCGCGCGCTTCATCACCGATGCCGACGGTCGGTTCTATTTCCGCACCATCCTGCCGTGCAGCTATCCGATCCCGACCGACGGTCCGGTCGGACAGATGATCACGCAGACCAACCGGCACCCGATGCGGCCGGCGCATGTGCATTTCCTCGTCAATGCGAAGGGCTACGAGCCGCTGATTACCCATGTCTTCATAGACGGCGACAAGTATATCGATTCCGATGTCGTGTTCGGCGTGAAGGACGAACTGATCGCCAAGGTCGAGAAACGCAGCGACCCCGCGATGCCGGACGGCAAGACGGCCGATGGTCCGTGGCAGCTGATGACTTACGAATTCCACGTGAAGCCGGGCAGCGGAATGGCACCTGCGCCGCTCGGGACGAAGGTCGCCGAGGATGCCTGATCGACCGGCTCGCGATTGCCTGCTCAATTCTTGCGCGTCGCACAAGAATTGAGCGGATCGCAAATTTTAAAAGCTGAGCGAGTTCGGTCGCGCGCTGCGACATAATTCGCAACTTGTTCGGTTCCATCGCGTTTTTGCGCTGCAACGATTTGGCACGCGGCTTGAATAGTGAGCTGCCGACGCCATCGACGCCGTCCCTTGAGACCAATGATCCGAATTGTGCTGCCGCACCGGGGCCACCCCCGAACGCGCCCTCATGCGCTGACAGCGGCGACACCAGACGGACGGCCATCCTCAGCACAGACGCAGAAGGACCAGACTGCCCATGACCAAGCGCAACGACCGTCGTTCAGGCCGCGGATTGAGCCGTCGCCAGCTCCTCAAGGCGACCAGCGGCACCGCGGCGCTGCTCGCAGCAGTGAAGCTCAACTTCCCCGCCGGGGCGTTCGCGCAAGGAGCAGGTCCGGAAGTGAAAGGCGCCAAGCTCGGCTTCATTGCGCTGACCGATGCGTCGCCGCTGTTCGTCGCCAATGAGAAGGGCATCTTCGCCAAATACGGCATGCCCGATGTCGAGGTGCAGAAGCAGGCCTCGTGGGGCACGACGCGCGACAATCTCGTGCTCGGCTCCGAAGGCAACGGCATCGACGGCGCGCATATCCTGACCCCGATGCCGTATCTGATCTCGGCCGGCAAGGTGACGCAGAACAACCAGCCGACGCAGATGTACATCCTGGCGCGGCTCAATTTGAACGGCCAGTGCATCTCGGTTGCGAAGGAATATGCCGACCTCAAGGTCGGCATCGACGCCGCTCCCTTCAAGGCTGCGCTCGAGAAGAAGAAGGCGTCCGGCAAGGCAGTGAAGGCCGCGATGACATTCCCGGGCGGCACGCACGATCTCTGGATCCGCTACTGGCTTGCCGCCGGCGGCATCGATCCCGACAAGGACATCGAGACCATCGTGGTGCCGCCGCCGCAGATGGTGGCGAACATGAAGGTCGGCACCATGGATTGCTTCTGCGTCTGCGAGCCGTGGAATCTGCAACTCATTCATCAGGAGATCGGCTACACCGCGCTCACCACCGGTGAGCTCTGGGACAAGCATCCGGAGAAGTCGTTCGGCCTGCGCGCCGCCTGGGTCGACAAGAACCCGAGGGCTGCGAAGGCGCTGCTGATGGCCGTGATGGAGGCCCAGCAGTGGTGCGAGAAGGCGGAGAACCGCGACGAGACCGCGGCCATCTGTGCCAAGCGGCAGTGGATCAATTGTCCGGTGGAGGACATCACCGACCGCATGAAGGGCAAGTTCGATTACGGCACCGGTCGCGTGGTCGAGAACTCGCCGCAGCAGATGCGGTTCTGGAAAGACAACGCGTCCTATCCCTATCAGAGCCACGACCTCTGGTTCCTCACCGAAGACATCCGCTGGGGCAAGTATGAACCCGGCTTCGACACCAAGGCGCTGATCGCTAAGGTCAACCGCGAGGACCTCTGGAAGGAGGCCGCCAAGGAGCTCGGCGTGCCCGCATCCGACATTCCAGCCTCGACCTCGCGTGGCAAGGAGACCTTCTTCGACGGCAAGGTGTTCGATCCCGAAAACCCTGCTGTCTACCTGAAGTCGCTCTCCATCAAGCGCCTCGACGTCTGATCCGATCATCCGGTTGCACATTGCGCGGCCCGTCCTGTCACCACGGAGATTTTTCTTTGATGTCTATGCCTGCCATGAAGACCGATGTGTCAGCGGTGGCGATCCCGTCGGCTGCTATGCCGGCGCCGGTCGTGACGATGACGCCCAAGGCAACGCCACGTGCCGAAGCCTATGCCCGAATGGCAAAAGAGATCGCGGTGCGCGTGGTGCCGCCGGCGATTGTCATCGCGCTCCTGCTCGTGATCTGGGAGTTGATCTGCCGGCGCGCCGGGTCGAGCCTGCCGCCGCCCTCGAAGGTGTTCAAGGACACCCGCGAGCTGATCCTTGATCCATTCTTCGACAATGGCGGCATCGACAAGGGATTGTTCTGGCATCTCTCCGCCAGCCTGCAGCGCGTCGCCTACGGCTATTCGCTTGCCGCGGTCGCGGGCATCGCGCTCGGCACGCTGGTCGGCCAATCGGTCTGGGCGATGCGCGGACTCGATCCCCTGTTCCAGGTCTTGCGCACGATCCCGCCGCTCGCCTGGCTGCCGCTGTCGCTCGCCGCGTTCCGCGTCGGCCAGCCCTCGGCGATCTTCGTGATCTTCATCACCTCGGTGTGGCCGATCATCATCAACACCGCGGTCGGCATTCGCAACATCCCGCAGGACTACCGCAACGTCGCCGCCGTGGTGCAGCTCAATCCGCTGGAGTTCTTCACCAAAATCATGATCCCGGCCGCCGCGCCCTACATGTTCACCGGTCTGCGCATCGGCATCGGTCTGTCGTGGCTTGCCATAGTCGCGGCCGAGATGCTGATCGGCGGCGTCGGCATCGGCTTCTTCATCTGGGATGCGTGGAATTCCTCGCACATCAGCGAGATCATCCTGGCGCTGTTCTACGTCGGCATCATCGGCTTCGTGCTCGATCGCCTGATCGCGGGGCTCGGCAAGATCGTGACCCGCGGCACGGCTGCGAACTGAGGGGACTAGTCATGCAGGCCTATCTGAAGCTCGATTACATCGACAAGTCCTTTAGCCGCGGCAACGCGACGACGGAGGTGCTCAAGGACATCAACCTGACGATCGAGAAGGGCGAGTATGTCTCGATCATCGGGCATTCCGGCTGCGGCAAGTCGACCCTGCTCAACATCGTCGCCGGCTTGACCGGCACGACCAAGGGCTGCGTGCTGTTGGAGAACCGCGAGGTCAATTCGCCGGGACCGGACCGCGCCGTGGTGTTCCAGAACCACAGCCTGCTGCCGTGGCTGACGGTCTATGAGAACGTCAGGCTCGGTGTCGATAAGGTGTTTGCTAGAACAAAGAGCAGGGCCGAGCGCGACGCCTGGGTCATGCACAATCTCAACCTGGTGCAGATGGCGCACGCGAGGGACAAGCGGCCAAGCGAAATCTCCGGCGGCATGAAGCAGCGCGTCGGCATCGCGCGTGCGCTCGCCATGGAGCCGAAGGTGCTGCTGCTCGACGAGCCATTCGGCGCGCTCGACGCGCTGACCCGCGCCCATCTGCAGGATTCGGTGATGGCGCTGCACCAGAAGCTCGGCAACACCATCCTGATGATCACCCACGATGTCGACGAGGCCGTGCTGCTCTCGGATCGTATCGTCATGATGACCAACGGCCCCAGTGCAGGGATCGGCGAGGTGCTCGAGGTGCCGTTGGCGCGCCCGCGCAAGCGGCTCGAGCTCGCGGCCAACCCCGGCTATTTGAAGTGCCGGCAGCGTGTGCTCGAATTCCTCTACGAGCGCCATCGCTTCGTCGAGGCGGCATAATCCCTTCACCTCGCCGCAATGGCGCGGCGAGGGAGGCAGCGTGCCTGGAGGCACACATGACACCCGACCAGATCAAGCTCGTGCAGGACTCCTTTGCCAAGGTGGCGCCGATCTCGGAGCAGGCGGCGGTGATCTTCTATGACCGGCTGTTCGAGGTCGCGCCGGCGGTGAAGGCGATGTTTCCCGCTGACATGACCGAGCAGCGCAGGAAGTTGATGGCGACGCTCGCGGTCGTGGTCAACGGGCTGGGCAATCTGCCTTCGGTGCTTCCCGCCGCAAGCGCGCTCGCCAAGCGCCATGTCGGCTATGGCGCGAGGCCCGAACACTATCCGGTGGTCGGCGCCGCGCTGCTGTGGACCCTGGAGAAGGGGCTCGGCGAGGCCTGGACACCCGACGTCGCCGCCGCCTGGACTGCCGCGTACGGCACGCTGTCGGGCTACATGATCTCGGAGGCCTACGGCAGCGCGCAAGCGGCCGAATAGGGGATGCGTATGCGGCAACGTCCCATCGTCAATGGCGGAATGTCCCCGGTGCATTCGACGCCACACGCCTTCTCCTCTATGGTCCACACCGTTCCGCCAACGGGTCAACCCGACAATGATGTACTTGGAAACACCGCCAAAGCTGATCCCGACCGAGATCTTCACCGCCGTGCCAGCCGAATTCCGCCGCAAGGTGGCAACCGAGTGGGCCGATGCCAATCGGCCGGGCGCGATAACCGACTGTTTCATCGAGGGGCCGTCATTCGATGCGTCGGGCAATCTCTACATCGTCGACATTCCGTTCGGCCGCATCTTCCGCATTGCGCCGGACAAGACTTGGTCGCAGGTCGCGGAATATGATGGCTGGCCAAACGGGCTGAAGATCGACGCCAACGGCCGCATCCTGATCGCCGACTACCGGCACGGCTTGATGGAGCTCGACGCCAAAGCGGGCAAGGTCACGCCGGTGCTGCGGTCGCGCAACTCGGAATCGTTCCGCGGCTGCAACGACCTGCACATCGCCTCGAACGGCGACATCTATTTCACCGATCAAGGCCAGACCGGCCTGCACGATCCGACCGGCCGCGTCTATCGCTTGCGCAGCAACGGCCAGCTCGATTGCCTGATCAATACCGGCATCAGCCCGAACGGCCTCGTGCTCGATCCGCACGAGGCGGTGCTGTTCGTCGCCATGACGCGCGACAACGCGGTGTGGCGCGCACCATTCATGAAGGACGGCAGCGTCTCCAAGGTCGGGCGTTTCTGCTCGCTGTTTGGACCGAGCGGGCCCGACGGCATGACCGTGGACAAAGCCGGACGCCTGTTCGTCGCGCACGCCTCGCTTGGCCACGTCTTTGTGTTCGCGCCCAACGGCGAGTGCATCGCTCGCATCAAGTCCTGCGCCGGGCAGAGCTGCACCAATGTCGCGATCGGCGGCGCCAACCGCGACAGGCTCTACATCACGGAATCGGTGACGGGCTCGGTGCTGGTGGCTGACATCAGCGGGCTCGGCTGATCGTCACACGCCGGCGCTGGAGCGCACAGGCCGCGCAACACGCTCGGCCTTCGCCGGGACGATGGGGAGACATTGTCGCTCGCTTGCACTATCGTCGTGCGCGGGGCCATCAACGAACCACGCATAACGAGGCGATCGTGCAGACAAAAGCATTCGGCAAGGGCGGCCCGCAGGTTTCAGTGATCGGGCAGGGCACCTGGTACCTCGATCACGGCGACCGTAAGGCGGCCGTCGCCGCGCTGAAGCGCGGCATCGACGACGGCATGACGCATATCGACACCGCGGAGATGTATGGCGATGCCGAGCTGGTGATCGCGGACGCCATCGCCGGTCGTCGCGACGAGCTGTTTTTGGTCTCCAAGGTGCTGCCGAGCAACGCCTCGCGGCGCGGCACCATCACCGCCTGCGAGCGCTCGTTGAAGCGGCTGAAGACTGACCGGCTCGACTGCTATCTGCTGCACTGGCGCGGATCCTATCCGCTCGCCGACACCGTTGCTGCCTTCGACGATCTGATGGCGGCCGGCAAAATCCGCTCCTGGGGCGTCAGCAATTTCGACACTGAGGATCTCGATGAGCTGCTCGACGTCGCCAGTGAGGGCAGGATCGCATGCAACCAGGTGCTCTACCATCTGCAGGAGCGCGCGATCGAGCATGCCGTGATCCCGTGGTGCGCGCAGCATGGCGTGGCCGTGGTGGCCTACTCGCCATTCGGCCACGACGATTTCCCCTCGCCGTCGAGCAAGGGCGGCGCCGTGCTGCAATCGATCGCGCAGGCGCACAAGGCAACTCCACGTCAGGTCGCGCTGAGCTTTCTCATCCGCGATCCATCGGTGCTCGCGATTCCGAAGGCGTCGAGCGCGGACCACGCGGCGGAGAATGCCGCGGCGGGAACCCTCACGCTCAGCGGCGCCGAGGTCGCGGCGCTCGACAAGGCGTTTCCTCGCGGGTCGAAGCCGCGTTCACTGCCGATGCTGTAGAGCGCGAGATTGCGTTGAGCAGTCTCCGCAAGTCCGACGTCGTCAAACCTCTCCCATAGGGAGAGGTCGCGCCGAAGGCGCGAGTGAGGGGTTGCGCACTATCGTAGGACCTAACCCCCTCACCCGATTTGCTGCGCAAATCGACCTCTCCCCGCTGGGGAGAGGTGAGCAGAAGCTGCAGTCGCGCTGTTGCAATCGCGTTGCGAGGTCCCGGCGCTCCACACAATTCCTAACAAACTGTTTCAATCGCGCCTGCGCAACGCATGTGGCAGGCCGCCGCGCGCGCTGACGCATATCCGAGTCCCGTTTTCGGCCATTGTCCTTGCGGCGGAATTGGCGTTTTGTGAAGCCTCAGCAGATTCGTTTTATTTTGCCTCCGAGATTGCCGTGACGCCGCCCCCCGCCGCAGCCGCTAGGCTGGACAGCGCCCTTTTGCCGTTGCCTGAAAAGAAGTCCGTCGCACCGAAAGCGCCTGCGCGCACGGATCGGCCGTTCAAGGGCATCGCGCTGATCCTGCTGTCGACGGTGTTTCTGGGAACCTCCGACGTCACCGCGAAGTATCTGTCCTCGACGCTGCCTTCGATCGAGATCGCCTGGATCCGCTTTCTGGTGTTCGCGCTGATCATGACGCCCGCGATGCTGCCGGGCACGCCGCTGTTCGCGATGCAGAGCCGGCGCCCCGGGCTGCACGTGCTGCGCGGCGCGGCACTGCTCGGTTCCTCGCTGATCTTCATCACCGGGCTCGGCTTCCTGCCGATCGCGGAGGCCTCCGCCACCAGCTTCGTCTCGCCGCTGTTCGTCACCGCGCTGTCGATCGCTTTCCTCGGCGAGAAGGTCGGTCTGCGCCGCTGGATCGCGACCGCGGTCGGGCTCGCCGGCGTGTTCGTCATCCTGCGGCCCGGCACTAGCGCGTTCCATCCCGCGGCATTCTTCCCGATCGTCTCCGCGCTGGCCTGGGCGGCCACGCTGATCATGACGC
>Ga0099822_1005413_pt1 | contig 16662 bp, 6 predicted proteins | sample CowpeawhiteBW_FD_76839 | JGI IMG/M metagenome (GOLD analysis project Ga0099822, IMG submission 76839) | Root nodule microbial communities of legume samples collected from California USA - Cow pea white BW | ecosystem: Host-associated > Plants > Roots > Nodule | place: USA: California | collected...
CAAAAAAAAAAAAAAGAAGAGACTCTTACATAATGTCATGAACCAACTAGCCAAAAACATCAGTGCATGCCTAACAGAAAAAAAAAAAAAAAAAAAAAAAAAAAAAAAACAACCCAAAAAAAAAAAAAAAAAAAAAAACAAAAAAAAAAAAAGAAATAAAAAAAAAAAAAAAAAAAAAAAAAAAAAGAAGGAAAAACATACCTTCAACATAACTAGTGATGTTATTCTGCCCAGAAGCATGTAGCAAATAGCAGCAAAACCACAGGATGACAACGACTTCATGCTTGAAACTCTTTGAAAGATACATCCCAAGAATGCAAAAGCACTACAACTCTCAAATATCTCTCATGAACTAAGCAGTGTACTTTTCTCTCCCTGATAACAACAAACCATGTTGTGAAAAATCGAGAGAAGAATCTCTACTTTTCATTGATAAGTTAAAATAAAGGATTAATGTCCATTAGTATAGACTGACACTACATCTATACCACAATTATCTCATTCCAAGTAAGAAACATGCTATTACACTAAAGCAAAACCAAATTCAGAAACAACCCTTTGAAAGTAGAGGAGAATACCTGAGACAAGAGAAGCAAAACTGAAACCAAAATACAAAAAGACTCAAACTTTGAAACAAATACATAAATTAGAATAAAAAAGTAACAGATGGGTGTGCGACATGTTAAGTACCGGGAAGGTGAAAGTGAAAGGGCGTCACAGTATTGGATGGTTCGTGGGTATTGTCTTGTCTGGGAGACCAGGTCGCCACAAGAAGAAATGCAGCAGAAAATGTGAGAAGGCCATGCTTTTCACAACTGTGGATTTGAACCAAATGCATTAAAAAATTGATGAAAGAAAAAACGAATAAAGAAGCTCTGAAATGAGAGGGTGGGCGAATTTGACTTTTAGGATACATGAAGGAGACATTCACTACACCCAAAATCACCATGAAAATGCCTCTCGCAAGAGACAACAACCAACTACCACCCAGATATTCAATCATTATTCGATTTTGCTTGAAAAATTTTAAATATATTTTTTTCTTTTATTTTTTGTTTCACTTAAATATTAATTTTTGAAAAATGTCGTTGTTTCACCAACAAAACATTTTTTATCTCTTTAAATTTTCTTAAGCTAAGAAAATAAGAGAGTTTAAATATTATATTTGAAATTATATTCCTTATACAGGATATTAAAAAACCAAATTAACACTCGTATAAAATATTGGCAATTATTTTGTATATATTGTGTCGTTGTTTTAATGTACATGACAAATATTGACTAATTGTTGTTGTTAGAAAGAAAAGAAAAAAAAAAAAGTAAACGTGTTGATGTCAATACAGCAAAGTTGAAAATTGAAACGAAAAAATAATTTCACTAGTGTCATTCAAAAAAATACATGTAAATATAAAAACGTAGCAAAGTTGAAAACCTTATTATTCTTTAAATTTATCATTTTAAAAAAAAAAACACCTTAGTTTGATGAAAGTAATTGATGAAAACACATGAATCACTGAATCAACTTTCTAGATTCCTCGTTGAAAGTGTTCATATTGTTTCACACTTTGGATTACGACCTAATCGTATGAAATTGGTGGATATTTTACTTAGTCTGAAAAGAAAATAATGTGAAATAGGTGAACCAATAGTTGGGATTAGGCAAACCTAAAATTATTCTACTACTTGTGTAGAAAGCAACCATAAGTAATTACTATACGAAACTAATACAAATTAGATTATGTTAGTCTTTCCTTTTTAATGTTACTCTTTTTTGTTAAATTCGCACCTTTGTCAAACATGTGCAATTGCAGAAAGAGAAAGTATACCAAATGCCACTATATATTTTTTAGAAGCTTCAAACTATTGGTTAAACTTTGATTAATATATACATAAAGTTAAGATAATCCCACTAATACTCTCGGAATATATAATTGTTATTAGAAATACTATATCGATTAAAGATAAAGTAATTTTATTGTATAAATTGGTTTTGTAGAATTAAGTTAAGCTTAAAATCTATTTATTAACCATTAGTTTTGGAATTTTTTTTTCTTCGTCTCAGATTGTGCAATTGTGCTTTTTTATTTTATTTTTTTAGCTTGATGGTTTTAAATGATTTGCTTGTGAAGAAAGTATATAGAAATATTTTATTATTTTAATGTTTGTCTTTTGATTATAAAGTTGTTGATTTTATTGAATAGTTCGTATAAAAGTTGAATGGAAAATGTTGTTTGGATGATGTGATAACTAACCTAATAGAGATACAATAATGCAACTTGAATGTGAAATGATGGTGTAAAATTCCGTCTAGGTAAAAAGCTATAATACGTCGGGAATAGGGATGTAAAAAATAATGTGTATATACGGGTCTCTGTGAATGAAATCTGCAACAGGTAAGAAATGTATATTATAAATAGATATCTGCAGGTAACGGATACGGGTGTTTTTAGTATTTTTAATACTCGCATGTTAATGAGACAGGTACGGGTATCATAGTATCCGTACCAGTGAATACTCATACCTGTGGATACTCATACCCGTTATACTATAATTTAAATTTATATATATATATATATATATATAATTAAAATATTAACATATTGATTTTGAATGAGTTATTTTCTTATCAATTACTTTAAAAAAAAAAATTATTTGTAAACTGTCATTCAACACTAATTAAATGGATTATTTGGACTTTGGTTAAAATTTATGAATATTATGTATTGTATTTTATTTGAATTTACAATTAAAATATGTTGTTAAATATTTTTTATTTTTTTGTAACTACTTGCAGATATTTGTGAATATCCGTAGATATTAAAAAATATGCAAGAATAAAAATTAGTGATAAATGAATTTTGAGTGTCCATTGTAATTGAGATGCAAAAGTTTATGAATATTTAAAATTTTGGTAAAAATTAAACACCTTCTCTCACTTCTAAATTTTAATTAATTTAATTGTTAATTTATTTCCTAGTTTTTGCATGTCAGTTTAATGTATCACATAATTATGACATCGACTTTATATAAGTGTTACTTCAGTTCTACCATTAAAAGTTATATAAGATTATTAAATTTCGGACCAAAATTAATGAAGGCGTTTAATTGTTAGTTTATTTAGTGACTTGTATAATTATTCTATTGAAAAATATACCAACAATAATTTATAGTGTATATTTCATGTATATTATCAATATAGTTTTTTTTTTTTACATTTACATAATCAGTATTAAATAAAAATGCAAATATGAACTATATAATTAAACGATAAATAGACGTGTATTGATCATGTAGTTTCTGCTGAATATAATTACATATAGAAAATTTTCATTAAATATATTTAAAACTTAAATCCCTCGATCTGTCAAAGTTATTTTGTTATTGAATAAAAACATTAGTCCAACATTTGTTTATTACAGGCTACATAATAGTTGCTATTTAACATATCCATTTTTAATAAAGTTAGTGTAAGTTAGATGCATTAAATATTATGAACACGGCATTAATAATTAATTGTCGTAGTAGTTATTATTATTATATAATAATAGAATAGTTATTTTTTTCACTTATCATTTTTTTAGTATACAAATTAGCAACAATATTCCAATTGACATATGCTAAAGTTCTGTTTCCACATTCACACACAGACACACATTTGTAAAATATATATATATATATATATATATGCAATACTTGCATTTTTTTTTCCACAGTATTAGTTGCAGATCTTAATTTTGAAGAATTGTATTGTTTGAATAATCTAAGGTGTGCATGTTTCTGGCATGGTGGCTTTTGTACACTAACTCATTATCTATAGCAAGAGTCAACACACAGTTCAGAATTCATGAGTGTGATACATGAGTCAAGTTGAAATATGAAATTAAGAAACCAAATAGAACAAGTCAAACGAAATATTTTTTTAAAGGATTATTATAATTATTAAACTACCAATAGTACATTATACTAATATTTATTTTTTGCATAAGATTGCACGAAAAAAATATCTAAATATACTTTTTTTTTATGAGTAAATGTTTAATTCGTTGCACTACCAGGGAACCATTAAGACGAACAATTGGGTGTACAAAAAAAAAACTATGACACGCCATTGAAGTTTTCTTTTATTACAAATAGCTAGTCAAATTATGTATTTCTAAACATATCTATGTTTAATATAAATAATCATGAAAAAAATAAATTTTTAAATTTGTTTGTTAAAATGAAAGACAATTACTTTATGTTTATGTAAAGTCGAATCATCTATTTTCTATTGATCCTTGAAAGTTCATTAGACATTCCTTGTTTTAAGTACTCTTCAAGTTTTATGTTTTGTTGATCGTTCACACTATTTGCAAGGTACTTGCAAAGGAAACTTCAACACTCAAGTCAAATAAGGTATGAGTAAATGAGAATTAAATGTTGTAATGCATCTGTCACGACAACCATACCTTAATCTTTTATTCTTTTATTTATAGTAGTTGTTATGAACTTTTACCTTTTTGATGGCCTAATCATGGCTCAATCATATATTAACATTAGTTGGTTGATTCGTTATTATCATTGACTTAGTGTTAATATGACATTTATTTTGCAATAGTCAGTCTATAGATTCCTATCAAGGTGTGTTGGTCGACTTGCCAATGAGTCAGGATGATAGGCCCACCAGTCGATCAGGGTAATCGACCTAAGGGTGTGTGGGTTGACTCGCCAGTCAATCAGAGTGATCAGCCCGTTAATTGATCAGGATAATTGACCCAAATATGTACAAATCAATTCGTTAGTTGATCAAGACAATCGACTCATTAATCGGTCTGATTTATTGACCAAAATGGTGTGTACCATACATTCTAAAATTATATATGTTCGGATAAAATGAAGAAAATAGGTAATAAAAATTTATTTTATTTGCAATAACAAAAAAGAAGTTAATTTTAAGAAAATATAATTTATGTTTTAATTTTTGTTCCCAAAAGTTGAAGATGAGATTTATTTGTAGCCAAGTACTAGTGAACTAACTAGGGTTTGGAGTTTTGATTATGTATCTGTAGCTGTCTCTTTCAAAATGGAAAACGTTTGATGCATAATTGAGATTTAGAGATTGAAGTAAGAGGCATCACATCAAGCACAAAAGTCAAGTTTGATGATATTGATGGAGTTGTAGCAGGTAGTTTGAAAGTAGTTGATAAAATCCAATGTTTGAACTTACAAATATCCAACTCATACATCGGATTAGGTTTCTACTTAATTACCTAACTATCCAAATGTTACAAAGCTTTTTTTAGTTGATGTGAATTACGATTATAGGATGAGGAGATTATTTATGCAATTCATAACCTATTTGTATGATGTGTAGGGTGACTGACATTAAGTATAAAAAATATTTTAAAATATTTAAATGGAGTGTGGATTAGTTAGTTGACACTAATAGTGTGGGCTACCCAAAGTCTACTAATTAAAATTGGAACTGAAACCGATGAAGTTAAAGTTATAGACACTTTGTGTTATAAGGAGTCCACCCAAACACTACCTATAAAATGAAAAACCAATATTATCATAAGGTTTTCTGATTAATAAAATTATATTATTGTTAGCGTAAAAACAAGTGACTTTTATTATTTTAATATTATTTTATATTAATCACAAAAATCGGTTAGATATGTATAAGAAAAGGAAAATATTCATAAGTGGTGTATGACGAAAAGGAACTAAAATATAATTTTCAGATTGATCTATTGAAAACGTGTTCGATATATAGAGTACAATATTTCATAATATAAGGAAAACAATAAAATTTAATATATCATTATAGTACATTAATATTTGTTAATAATACAAGAATATAAAATATATGATATATCCATCTGTTGGAAGTCCCAGGTCGAGAATAGAGATAAGACTAATTTACAATATATAAATGGGTGCAATTATCACCTTACAAGCTGATTTTTTGGGGTTGAGTTAGGCTTAAATTTTACTTCTAACATGGTATCAGAGTCAAGTTAGAGTCTATTATAACAAACTTTCTTTGACATTTTGTTTCACCCGCTATCGGACCACCCACTAATTTCTAATCCACACACAAGATGAATATACCTCGGTGGGGTGTTATGAAAGTCTCACATCGACTATAGATAAAGTCAATTCACAACATATAAGTGAGATGAGGACCCAACTTGAAATAGCAGTTTTTGTAGGACAATATAAGACATAAAAAAGTAAGATGACGAGATAAAATAACATACATCACACAATTAACAAAAATATTAAAGAGCAAATACTATATTGAAAAATGTAAAAAATTTTATACATTTTCTATGTATACAATACTAGAAAATCATTAAATAGCAACTAATGTTAGAAAACAATATATCAATTTAGACTCTAATTTACAAATCAATTATAATTTTTATTTATAATAGAGATTCTTTTATATACAATTAATCTTTAGTTTATAAATTGATATATAAATTAGTCATGATTCATTATATTTTGTCTTTGAAATGGATTATTATTTGATGATTTTTCTTAATTAGAAAGTTTATTGTGTAATGTTTTTTATTGAATAATGTCTCCAAAATCAATTAGTTTTTTTATTGATTATTATTTTTCATATGTTTTATCTTTCTCAATCAATTTTTTTTTGTAGTATATTCTTCTTGTCCTCCTCTTCATTGCATGCACACATGCTCCTTCACAACTTTATTTCTCAACGTGTGCTAATGTCTCCTCGACCTTGGTTATGACACGGAAGCCACAAATCTCCAAAAAATTTTCATGTTACTTTTTATATATTTTTAAAATTAAATTAATATATTATTATATTATTTATAAATGTAATTTTAAAATATATTAAAAATTTATTTTTAAGATTATTTCAACTATTTCAATTTACTTAATTTCAAGTAATTTTTTACGCTAAAAAATAATTTTTTATTATTATTTTATGATATAATAATAAAATATAATCATATTTTTTAATTCCACCGTTATATATATTTATTTTGAATAAACTAAAAAATACAAATATTTTTTTAATTAAAAAAAGTAATTTATATATAAAAAAAATTAATTTATCAACCCTCGATATTTTGTATAAAGTTCCGTCAAGGTCTCATCTTGCAAACCTACATGATTCATAAAATGGTTGTGACAATCCTGTGTGATTTGGCATAATTTAACGTTTAATCAACTTTGCACTTTTACTTACTTCTTTATTTACATGTTTGGTTTAGCGTAGATTGAATTTTCTCTTTATTTCTTTTACACCTAAACTGTGTTTAAAAGTTATATTTCAATTATTATCTGTAAACAAGTATTTCAGTGCAGGTCCTATATGTAGCTCACCAAACTTAAAATGTTGGTGTAGGTCAGAAGGCAAGTTAGTTTGTCCCTGACATACGGTCTGTTTTTATTTATTTATTATTTTAAAAATAACAAAATATAAATTTGTTCTATATTTTATTTTTATATAAATGTAAATATGTAATACTATTATAATTTAAAGATTTAAATATGTTTTTTGTCTCTTAATTTTTAGTAAATATTGGAATTAGTTCCTCTTTAAAACTTTGAACCAATTTAGTTTCACTTGTTAAATTGCGTGAATTTAGTCATTTAAAGCAAATTTTATTAAGTTTATTTGACGTTTCAAACATATTTGTTAGTTAATATTGAAGCAAATATGTGTCAAACAGTGTAAACAACCTATACTATCATGAAACACGTTTGAAACGTGAAATAAACTTAATAAAATTTGGTTTAAAAAATTAAATTCACGCATTTATAAAGCTTGAAAACTAAATTGGACCAAAACTTTCAAAAGAGACTAATTCTAATTTTTGATGAAATTTAAAGGATAAAAAACATGTTTAACCCTAATTTAAATAATTGACACTTACAAATTAAGTTCAAATTATTAATTATAATAGAGTAGTTTAGCATGTAAATATAATAATTATTTTAATTTATCCAATTATAGATATGAATTGATCAATTAAAAGCTTAAAAAATATTTATATGATTAAATAAAATTTAAAAAATATAAAATATAAAATATAAAAAACAAGCGGTGGGAGAGCCCATAAGTCCACCCCTACGATGATGCTTGTTAAAGTTTTTAACCAAATTTTCAATGACAAACCAGCTGATCCATCTTTTTTGACAAGTCAAGGACGAGAGAAGTCAAAATTGGCCGGACTAGTTCCTTTTATCACCCTTAACTATAGGTAAGAGAAATTGATAATAATATCTAATGAATTATATGGTGTTTTACATGTGTAAAGAATATGTAAGTGGATAGATCTATCTTTATACGTTATTATTGAAGAAATGTAATTTTAATGGTTAATATATTATTATTATTATTCATATTTTGCGCATAATCAGTTTGTAACGAGAGAGTTAGACAGAGAGAGATATGATATTAATTCAATTCTCTCTTCTTAAAATTTAAATTTGAAATTATTTAATAATTTCATATATAGATTAAATTTAGTATATAACTTTCTATAACTTCTTTATTTTTATAGGGAGTCAAGATTGAGTTACGATAAAAAAAACTTAAAAATAAATGTGATTCTTACTCATAATTTTAAAGCCTAATTTTGTAATTTATCGAGAATTTTCATGTTGGATTATTTATGAACTCAATAAAATCGTTAAACATCTTATTTTTTATATTTTTTTATGTGTTTAACCTGAATTTTGATATGACAAAACGGTGCTAAAAGATAGTAATTTGATTACACTTTAGATTAAAGTTTAAATCTTATGGTTTATCATTATATTTGAGTGAAGTTAATTCACATAAAATAAATTAAAGGGTACGTTTGAAAAAAAAAATTAAAACAATTTAAGACGGAAAAACAAAAGGAAAACACCAAATAAGTTTCTCAAAAAGGTAAAACTATATTTTGCATGAATTAATTTTGTAAAAAATGTTACAATAACTTCTTTAAATTTTTTTCTTAAACTCGCACCTCAACTGAAATTACGAAAAAATCTGTTTCATTTTTATTTTATCATTCGTGAAAATTTTTATCCAAAAATACCGAAAGTAAAAACGAAAAACAAAGGGGAAAATATTGATAAAAACTTATAACTAGATTTACAACATTTTTGTTTTTCAAAATCAGATAAAATAAAGTTTGAGCAATTAAATTTTGGAAACTTTCTATCACTCTATACATTAATTCATGATTGCCCTCTTTGTTACATAAACTATTATCAATACAAATCAAACATCAATACTTTATAAATAATTCACAACACATTATTTGGAATATATACACATAGGTCCACATATTAAATACACATATATAAGGTGTACAATGAAAATCATAATTTGAGCTTCTACACTATTACTTCATCAAAAGAAATATATATTATAATTTATTTGTTGCCATCATCACAAAATACTTATAATAAACATATTCATAGCCGGCTCTTCCAGAAAATTCAACATTCCCCACACGAATATTCAATTAAAAACCAGCTCATAAAAGAAAATTATATATTCAATTCAAAGAATGGATTAATGATCTCTATTATGAAGAATGAGAAATAATTTTGAATTATGATTACATTTGAAAATTTTCTGGTTCCCCAATCGGTTACATGTCACAATTACACTGATGACAAAGTTTGAATTTCAAACAAAATTAAAGTGGTTTTAAGTGTGGTCGTTGATTTCAAACTTGGATGCAGCCAAATTCACGTAACTCTCTTCAATTTCATACGTTTATTCAAACTCAATGTTGTGGTCCCTACCAACCGCCACCATTAAAATTGTCACCTTCCATAATGTTTTTCAAGGTATCTAAGAATTTTCTTAATCCACAATTATCATAAATACAGGCATGTGTATATATTTTTTTAAATATATATAATATTATATTAGTATGTAATGATATTATAATATTATTAAATTAATATATTAAATAAAATTATATTTATTAAAAATAAAGTGATATATATTAAAGACAGAGTTATTCAAAGTCATCGTAATTTATTAATATTTAATTTTATATTCGAAATATATATTTTTAAGAAAATAAATATATTAAAAAATATATATTATAAAAATAAAGAATTGTTTTTATGTTTATAATAATTAGTTTATGAAATGAAAATTATATTTATTTATATATTATAAATTCATTTTTAGTATTCATATGTTATAATCTTACTTATTATTAACTATATTTTTAATTTAAAAATTAATAAAAATAAAAACAGACTATCAAAATGTTAAAGTAACTTCACACACTTTAACAACACAATGCGTTATGAGTGCCGATAACAAAAACATCACAAATGACTAATTATCCATTGTTTTTATATAATAATCATTATTAACTTTACAAATAAACAAAGATATTTCTTTCCCGCTAGTAATATAAAATAATAATTTTTTTTTATCTAATTTACACTTTTTTTTTTGAATAATCTTTAAATATATTTATTTTCTCTATTTATAAGATATAGAAATGTTAAGCAATGTTACATATAACTTTTATTTTATTACATATTCACACATAGAATTAATAAAGAAAACAAATCTAATTTGTTTTTTTATTATCCTTTTAATTACAAAATTTATTAATGATTCAGATTATTTTTAAAACTTAAAAAATGTAAACACAGTGGTATAATGGCGTTTGAATCTTCGCTAGTCTTAATAAAATAATTATGAGAGATTTTTATTTTTTCATTTTTATATCACAATAAAAATCATGTAAAAATGACAATATAATTACCCAAAGAATGATTAATATTCTTTTAAGCTCTCAAAATAATAAATATTTAAAAAAAATGATAACTAAATGAAATTGACTACACAGAGAGATTAATATGTTGCTTTCCGTTTCTATTGCAATCATAAGGCAAGAACAATAAGCGGACAACACGAATACGAGATCGATAACGTTTGTGGATGGGCTTTGCTGCTATCATGGCCCAATAAAAGCCCAGCATCCATTCGTGTCCTAAGTGGACTTTTATTTTAAGATTTGTAGAGTTGATTTCACGGACCACAAAAAAAAAAACATTTTGAACCTTTGTATAGATTTGAATTCATTTAGAATCAAATTAATTTAAATAAATTTTGTTTTGGTGCACTCAAATCCTTTTTCAATTATTTAATTTAGTTCCATGTAAGATACGAAACCAAACACAGTATTAAGTTAAAGCAATAGAATTATAACTAAGAGGATTCAATAAAAGGGATATCCCTGCCAAAACTAACATCATTATCAAAGAGGATTTAACTCAAAAGAAAAATAAAAATTTATTTAGGCCATTTTCTAGTGGTCACTTTTTTTTTCTTTTTTTATCAAGATGGCCCAACAATGCCCAGCTGTTAGATTTGGATAGCGAGGGCCACATAGCTTTCTGTCCTCTCTCTCTATCCATTCATATAAATGGTGGGCTTCTAAATTAAGAATGGGCCCAATTACTCTACCAATGAACAAGACGTGTTTGCACTTGCGGAAGACCACAAAAAAAAAAAATGCTCTTGCGGAAGTTTATATCAAAATTATTTTTTATATCGTCCACACATTTCATTATTGGAGTTTTATAATTAAAAGTTATGTGCATTCATGTTTCAGTCACATTCAACAATCTAAAATTAGAGATATTTAAATTAAATTTAAATAAATTTAAAACAAAAGAAGCAAAGGAGATAGGAACAAAATCTATCACTTGGATTTTGGAACGATAATTGATTGGTTGAAATTAATATCAGTCCATTTTGGTTTAATTCCTTTTAATTGAATTTTTTTTTATTTAAGGGTATTTTTTTTAGAAAAGTTAATTTTAATATTTTTTTTCCTAGTATTACTAATGTAATTTTTTTATTAAATTAATGACAGCAATATTATTGTAGTGATTTGTTTCTGTGATTGAGTCTCTGGGTTACGCATTTATGGCTTTTAAAACATGGAAAACATAACAACTCATTCCTTTTCCTTTTAGTTTTTTTTATTTAAAAAAAAGTTTTACAACATTCTCATTGCTCTTGCTTGTGTCTTTTTCTTCCAACAGTGTCTTCAACACTCTTCGGAAATTCGCTTCCATGTTTCCTGCTTCTGAGCATGCAATAAAGAAAGTGGGTTGTTTCTGAAACCCCATTTAAAATCCATTAACAAAAGCAAAGATCTAGAATTGTGAAATTATTGTCTATCATAGTTGTCACCAACAAATAAATTAAATCAAAAGCAAGACTTCAGAAAGTGAAAATCTTCTCCAATGTAAGATGAGTGTTTTAGGGAATGCAACACGTCACGAGTCGGATATGGACAATGCTTATTTGTAAATTGATATGTAATAAAAAAATTTATCTATTATCCATATTTTTATTTGTACACGTACCTATTTAAAAAGGACAATAATATGTTGACAATCAAATTTTAATAACTTTTTTCTAACAATCAGAAGTGATATCTTCTAATTGGTTTAAAAATATAGAAAAAATGAAAAAAATGAAAGATGAGAAACTCCTTAAAAAATAACACATCAAGTTGTAAGAGAAAGTTGTCAAAATTTAGTTTTTAAAATATCATTTTCCATTTAAAAAATACATGCAAATTTATTGAAATTTGTGAGTTCTCGTGGGTATTTGTGAATATTTAAAAATAATATTTATAAAATTTTTAAATATATTAATTAAAATTTAAAAATAAAATAGATTAAAATATAAATATAAATTTAGTTTTAATTAAATTTAAACTAATAAAATATAAATTAAATTTTAATGTAAATTAAATTTAACTTAATAAAATATAAATTAATTTTAATTTTAATTTTTTCATATAACATATATATGCGAGTAGATAGTATAATAGCTAGCCGCACACAACTCTTTTATAAATGAGTATTAAGATATTTGTCACGAATTTTATCAGCATATACTCAGATATATGAATATTTTTTCCATTATCTGATATACATCTTTTTATCATAACTAAAGGTTCTTTTATAAAAATGGGTTGTTTTTATCCATTTATTACAAAAATTGGCCAGTTTATCAATTAATTACATGACATGATTAGTTTACTAATGATTAGACTTTTTTTTAACTTTTATATAATTTCTAAAGTTTTATTATATATTTTTTTAAAAATAAATTTTAATAATTTGATTAAAAATATTTTAAATAAAATTTTATTAAAATTTTGATATTTTAAAACTTAATATTTTAAATTTTATTATTACATTTTATATTAAAATTTACAATTTTATATAAATAAAATTTTATATTTTATATTAAATTTTATTATTACATTTTATATAAATAAATCAAAATAACCCATTTTTTTGAAAATACTAATCAAATCATTAATAAATTTTCTCTGCCTATAATTAATTAGTAAACTAATATACTTTTATAATAAATGAGTCAAATCGACCCTTTTTTTTTAAAGAATCCATACCTAAGTGTAATATTAAAATTACATTTAATTTGAACGAGTTATTTTGTATTTTAAAATAATTTGTCAAGATGCACAAGTGCCAATAAGTCTGCTTTAAGCACCTAAATTTGAGTGGAGGGTGTTACGTACAATTATTTAGAAAATGAGATTATCAAAAGAAAAAAATAATGTTATTTTTTATGTCATAAATTTTGTTGAAAGAGGCTATAAACTCCTTAAACTTTTGTCCAGCATAAGACAGTTTTTTCTTTAGCAACAAAAAGAATTTTGTAATATGAAGAAAACATAAATGCTATCCAAAAAGTTAGAGTGAAAGGAAAGTTAAAACGATTACAAAATAAAGAAAATGTTACCATGAAGGATCTACAACATGAAAAAACAAATTTTCAATATAAAATTCATTGTTAAAAAGGAAACACATCTTACAAAAATGAAACAAAAAATATAAATAAAGAGGAACCTTTATTAATTTATTGTAGGCCTTATCAATATAGCAGTTGAAAATATATAATCTTTGAATTAATGATATTAATTGAGTTTGGAGCCCACATAAGAAGGATTATCATCTACAAAATATTATAGAAAATAAAGAGGATGCAACATTCCCAATCACAATTCATTGTAAATTAACGAATTCAGAAGCGTATTAGAAAATTGTTTATTAAAATCAAAGCCTCTTTTCTTTTGCTCAAACTCCTTTTCAAACTTTATGACAGCGTTGTTCAGAATAATGCAATGTGAACTGATAAATATCCATTATATTAGATTAATTTTTTAATTTGTCACATCACCAACAAAATGAAAGTTAATTTTAAAACCCTTAATTTATTAAATCAATATTTACAAGAAATCAAACATGAATAATAGAAAAACAAGTCAAATAAAAATGCACTTCACTTTTTTAAAGTGGTAAACAAAATACACAATTTTATTATCTATAAAAATAGCTCTGATGTCAAGTTAAAAGTTAAAAATATAAGTTAAGTCTAATTTAATTTTAAAAAATTAATTTGTAAGATAAAATTTGAATCCATTTATATATTATAAATTTTTTTATTTTTAGAAAAATATTTATCTTATCTAATTTTATATTTTCATTACCACTGGAAGCAGCTTTAGAAGTGAAATTGGTTGAATCGGTGATGACCTGATAATTTTTATTAATAACCGTAGTTTAGGCTACACTTCTTCTAAGGTACCGAAGTATACTAGTATATATATACTACAGTTAATATGATATATGATATGAATCATACCTTATATTTTAACAATATTTAAAAAAAATGTCTTCGGATAATTTATATATTTGTACTAGTGTTAGTAACTTTTTGTTTTAATTTTAATAGTATATGTAATGTCTTAAATAGCAATTCTAAATTTTTTTATAGCTTGCATTGGATTTATCCTAAAATATTTAATGTTGTATTGAAACTACTATGATCACTTTATTATGTTTTCATAAATTAACATAGTTAACTTTTATGTATTAATTAGAGCAACAAACAAAAAGAAAGTTTAGAGAATGACAACTACAACATGCATTATATGAATTATAACTTATACACATGTGGTATTTTTGGAGGATGTTGAGATGAATATGTGAATAGTTTTTCAATTTTTTATCGATAGAAAACTACTATTTATGTTGGGTTCATGACATTATTTATGCTTTTGAAGGGAAGACTTTTAAAAACTTTGGTTGAATAATGATTTTGTTTTTTAGTTTGTCATGATTCTTTGGATCAAAAAGTAGTTTTTTGGATTCTTAAAGGGAGTTAATACTTACAATTTTGTAAGCATATACAATTCAAAATTTTTCATGTTTTTCGTTAGAAAAATATTGTGCTGATAAGTTGGCTAATCATACAGAATAATAAAAATGTGGTTTAATATTTTACCTCCATGTATTTATTTAAATTTGTTTCATAATATGTATAATTTGCCTATTTTTGTGAAGTATAAATTTTATCATGGATCTTGTATGGTCGTTGCATGCTTTGTATTCTTTTTTTTTTAATAAAATTTTCATTTGATGACAAATGATATATGAACTTTGAAGTGTGAACATAACTACTATGTTAAAGTTTATAGGGATGTCTAATATAACATTATTTGGAACAATACTTTATACCTTATATAATATTGTTAATTATTGGAAATATTTAATAAACTACTTCAAGTATTATAGAAAACTCATATTATGATTTCATATATGCTATTGTATTTATTTCTTATTATGATGAATTATTGAGCACATTTGCAATTGAAAACATTTGTTACAAATTGATAAGTTATTTTTTATATAGGTTTAATTAGTCGGATAGTACCTATTTTCGTTTAGGTTTAGATATGTCAATTTGGTACATTCTTTTTAAAATGTGTCAATCGAGTCTCAACTTTTGAAAAAGTGACTCAATTAAGTTCATTTTAGCAAAAAAATATTAATGTCGTTAACTTTATTCATGACTTTTACCACTAAATTTTAATATAAATATTAATACTTAATTTTGTAAGACATTTTAAATACCAATACAATACCGTTAACAATGTTAATAACTCTTTTTTTGAAATGGACCTAATTGAAACATTTTTTCAAAAATTGAGACTCATTTGACACTTTTTTGAGAGTGGGTACCAAACTGACACATGTAAACAAAAGTGGATACCATCCGACTAATTAAACCTTAAACCTTTTACATATTAGTAATCGGTATTTATTATGTTATATTGTAGTATTTAGACGATATAATTTTGTGTTTTATCTAGTTAATTTATTTTTTTATTAATAATTATGATTAGTTTACATATAATTAAGTTTATGATAATTTTGATGTTAATGTTTAAGTAGAATCTTATATTAGTTTGAACTAATATTAAATTTTAATTTTGATGACTTGGTATAGTTCATTGCTATTTATTTACAATTGCATGTTGATGTACGTATAAATCATATTATAATTTAAAAAAATAACATAATATATCATATTAATTAAGAATAAAATTGATATAATATGTATTTTTACAAAAATAACTAAATGCATGATATAAAAGATATATTACATTAATAATAATTTTTTTATTTTACATATGCCCAACTTTTATATATATATATATATATGTATATATATATATATATATATATATATATATATATATATGTATATATATATATATATATATATATATATATATATATATATATATATATATATATATATATATATATAAA
>Ga0099822_1005414_pt1 | contig 16662 bp, 20 predicted proteins | sample CowpeawhiteBW_FD_76839 | JGI IMG/M metagenome (GOLD analysis project Ga0099822, IMG submission 76839) | Root nodule microbial communities of legume samples collected from California USA - Cow pea white BW | ecosystem: Host-associated > Plants > Roots > Nodule | place: USA: California | collected...
CCGGCTTGCCGCCGCGCTGCACGTCGATCTCCGCGGTGCCACCGAGCGGACGGGTCGCGAAGCGATAGTCGAACGCATTGGGATCGTCGATGGGCGTCCCGTCGATCGCGACGATCAGATCGGACAGCTTCAGCCCCGCCTTGGCCGCCGGGCTGCTTGGCGCGACGTTGGCGACGAGCGCGCCGGACGGCAGCTTGAGCCCCAGCGTCTCGGCGATCTCGGGCGTCACCGCCTGCAGGCGCGCGCCGAGCCACGGCCGCTTCACCGCCTTGCCGCCGCTCTTGGCCGAGGCCACCACCACGCGCACCATGTTGGCGGGAATCGCAAAGCCGATGCCCTGCGAGCCGCCGGAGCGCGAGAAGATGGCGGTGTTGATGCCGGCGAGCCGGCCAGTCATGTCGACCAGCGCGCCGCCTGAATTGCCGGGATTGATCGCGGCATCGGTCTGAATGAAGAATTGGTAATCCGTGATGCCGACCTGAGTGCGCGCCAGCGCCGAAATGATGCCGTGCGTGACGGTCTGACCGACGCCGAACGGGTTGCCGATTGCGAGCACGACGTCGCCGACCTGCAACTGGTCGGAATTCGCGAAGTCGAGCGTCGCGAATTTCTCTTTGTTCGTGTCCTTCAACCGAAGCACCGCAAGGTCGGTGCGGCTGTCCTTCAGCACGATCTCGGCCTCGTATTCGCGCTTGTCGGCGAGCGAGATCTTCACCTGGTCGGCGCCCTCGATCACGTGATTGTTTGTGACGACGAGACCGGAGGCATCGACCATCACGCCGGAGCCGAGCGAGCGCTGCATCTGCTCGGGCTGCTGGCCCGGCACGCCGAAGAAGCGGCGGAAGATCGGATCGTCGAGGAACGGATTGCGGTTCTGCACCATCTTGGCCGCGTAGACATTGACCACCGCCGGCTGCACCCGCTGCACGATCGGCGCGTAGGAGAGCTGCAGCTCCGCCTGCGAGGATGGGACGCGACGCTCCTGCGCCCCGGCGGGGCCAAGGCTCGCCGTAAAGGCCAGCGCGCATAGGACGGGAATAGCGGCAAAGCGGATGAATCGGAGCATTCTCACCTCTTGCGGAAAAACGCCGGAATATAGGCGTGTTCGTACGGCAATTGAAGGGTATCCGGTCCAATATCTGGCGCCTCGTCGATGGGGTCCGTCGCCCAACCGAACGGTGCAAAACCGGTTCGGGACACGTTGATGCAGGCCGCCAAGCTCCTATGATTGTCGTCATCTCACTGCGCTGCTTGTTGCAGACATACGACAAGCGGAACTGCAAGCCCGGACGGCGCTGTCGTGCGTCAGTCACGATACGCTCCTAGGACTCTGCTCAGTGAGTGGGGACATCATCTCAACAGGGGAGCGTAAGATGGGTGCGACAAGGTTGGGTGCAATCGCGCTCGGCATGGCGGGAGCTCTCGCCAGCTCGCCGGCACATTCGGAAACGGCCAATAGCGATGCGGAGATCGCGCTGCTCAAGCAGCAGCTCCGCATGCTGGAGCAGAAGATCGACAAGCTGCAGAAGCAGAGCAACGCGAACGCGGCGACGGCGGCCGCCGCGAATGCGCATGCGAAGGCGGCAGATGCAAAGGCATCGAGCGTCGCGAACGCCAATGCGGCCATTCCGGTCAAGGGGCCGACCGCGCCGTCCGGCGCCGTGGTGTCGATGCCGAACAACCGGCCGACGATCTGCACAGCGGACGAACAGAACGGCATCGCGATCACGAGCCGCTTGCACTGGGATGTCGGGGGCTACGACTATCGTCCCAATTCCGTGGGGACATCGCCGCAAAGGCTGGACAGCGGCGAGAATGTCCGCCGCGCGCGCATCGGCATCATCGGCAAGTTCCTCAGCGACTGGAATTACGCGCTGATCTACGACTTCGGCGGCTCATCGGACGGCTTCGGTGGCTCAGCGCCGGGATCGTTGCCGGGCGGCGGCGTCTCCGGCGTCGAGAACGCCTATCTGAGCTACACCGGCCTCAAACCGTTCGGCGGCAAGATGGCGATCGAGGGCGGCATCATGGACCTGCCCTACACGCTCGACGAAGCCACGAGCTCCAACGATATCCTGTTCATGGAGCGCGCTTCGGCCGGCGTCGTCGCGACCAACATCGCGGCCGGCGACTTCCGTTCGACCGTCGGCACCCGCTGGTGGAACGACCAGCTCTGGATCGGCGGCTATGTCACCGGACCGACCACGGGTGCGATCCACTCCGCGTCCAGCACCTCGCCGGCCGGAAGCACCGAGCAATATGGCGCAGTCGCCCGCATCGCCGGCAACCCGATCAGCGGCCACGACTACTCGGTGCATATCGGCGCCGACGCGGAATGGCTGATTCAGCCGGCGCGGAATCTGGTGACGCAGGCGCAGACGGTCACGCTCAGCGATCGGCCCGAACTGCGCATCGATCCGACCGTGCTGGCGACCACCGGCGCGATCGCCAACGCGTCGGGGGCGCAGGTCTACAGTGTCGAAGCAGCCGCGACCTATGGCCCGCTGATCCTGCAGGGCGAGTATTTCTGGTTCAATGTCGATCGTGGCGCAAACACCGGCCTGCCGCCGATCGGTGCACCGAGCCTGAAATTCCAGGGTGGCTACGCGCAAGCCGGCTACGTGCTGACCGGCGAGACGCATACCTACAACGCTTCCGCCGCAGCCTATAACGGTGTCAAACCCGCGCACCCGTTCTCGCTCGACGGCGGCGGCTGGGGTGCCTGGGAAATCGCCGGGCGCATCAGCACGATCGACCTGAATGACCAGATCGGATCGGCAACCGGCATTGCGGGCGGACGGCAGACCGTCTACACCGCCGCGCTGAACTGGTACGTCAACGGCAACATCCGCTTCATGCTGGACTACCTGCATGGCAACGTCGCCAGGCAAGCATCGCCCACTTCGCCCGCCGACGTCGGCTCAAAGTTCGACGCCGTGGCGATGCGCACGCAGGTCGCGTTCTGACACGGTCTGATCGCCAGCGATCATCGTCGCGAAGCCGGGAGCCGCACCCTGCTCCCGGCTTTCGCTGTGATCCCTTGCGCAGCTCAGGCCGCGCGCTTCGGCTTCCTCGACACCTCCGGCGCCGGCGCACAGGACAACCGCTCCTGGTGGCTCTCGCCCCATGCCTTGAGGATATCGATCACCGGGCGCAGGCTCTCGCCGAGTTCGGACAGCGTGTACTCGACGCGCGGCGGCACCTCGGCATAGACCTTGCGGATCACGAGACCGTCGTCCTCGAGCGCGCGCAATTGCTTGGTCAGCATGCGCTGGGTAATGCCGGGCATCCGCCGCCGTAACTCGCCGAAGCGCTGGGTGCCGGCCTGTAGATGAAACAGGATCACGCCTTTCCATTTGCCGTCGATCAGGTCGAGCGCCGTCTCGACCGCGCAGCCCGGCCGGCGTGCGAAATTCTGCCGTTTCATCGGATTATTCCCAATAGTATCCAAACGGGGACTAGTTCCCTGAATTTACAGTACTTGCCAAGTGGAGGCCAGCGCGACAGTTAAGCAGCAGGCAATCGCCGCCACCAATGGAGACAGGGCATGAAAGCCGTCGGATACCAAAAATCGCTGCCGATCGAGGCGGCGGATTCGCTCGTTGATTTCGAAACCGCAAAGCCGGAGCCGAAGAGTCACGACATCCGCGTCGCGGTGAAGGCGATCTCGGCCAACCCGGTCGACTACAAGGTCCGCAAGCGCGCGGCGCCGCCCGCTGGCGAATACAAGATCCTCGGCTTCGATGCAGCCGGCGTGGTTGACGCGGTCGGCCCCGATGTCAGCCTGTTCAAGCCGGGCGACGAGGTGTTCTATGCCGGCTCGATTCAGCGCCAGGGCACCAATTCGGAATTTCACCTGGTCGACGAGCGCATCGTCGGCAGGAAGCCCAAATCCCTGTCATTCGCGCAGGCCGCGGCGCTGCCGCTGACCTCGATCACTGCCTGGGAATTGCTGTTCGACCGGCTCGGGGCGGCGCCGGGCAAGAGCCTCGATCCGCGCACACTCCTCATCATGGGCGGCGCCGGCGGCGTCGGCTCGATCCTGATCCAGCTCGCGCGCCGTCTTACCGGCCTCACCGTAGTGGCGACCGCGGCGCGTCCGGAGTCCGCGAAATGGTGCCTCGATCTCGGCGCACATGCTGTGATCGATCATGCCAAGCCGATGAAGGAGCAGATCGAGAAGCTGAAGCTGCCGCCGGTCGGGCTGGTCGCCAGTCTCACCTTCACCGATCAGCACTACAAGGCGATCGCCGACTTCATCGCGCCGCAGGGCAAGTTCGGCCTGATCGACGATCCGCCGGAGTTCAACGTCGCGGTGTTCAAGGGCAAGGCGGTATCAGTGCACTGGGAATCGATGTTCACGCGCTCCTCGTTCCAGACGCCTGACATGATCGCGCAGAATCATCTGCTCAATGACGTCTCGGACCTGATCGACAAGGGCGTGCTGCGCACCACCCTCGACCAGACCTTCGGCACCATCAACGCCGCCAACCTCAAGCGCGCCCACGCGCTGCTCGAAAGCGGCAAGTCGCGCGGCAAGATCGTGCTGGAGGGCTGGTAGGACACTTCGGAAGCTGCCTCGTCATGCCCGGGATCCTTCCCGGGCACAGTGTCCCCTGCGGACCTAGGGCAATCGCACTTGGGAGAAAAGCGCCCTGCGGCCATCCTTCGAGACGCCCGCCTTTGGCGGGCTCTTCAGGATGAGGTCTAGTTTTGCGGCACAATGGTAGACCCTCATGGTGAGGAGCGCCGCTTGCGGCGCGTCTCGAACCACGAGGCCGAGGACGTGCGCAGCCGCCCAAGGCGGCATATGCGATAGCCCTGCCTGCGGACCGGCGCATGGTTTTGCCAAGCGCACGACATAGCCTGTATATATTCCGGCACGATCACCCCGTTCTAAATCCGGCCGACGCAAGAAGCGGCTGGAGCGGCGGTGACCCCTTGCGGGGATGGGAGGAAGCCGATGAGTTTGCTCACGGCCGATCCGTCACGGATCGATCCGGACTGGATGACGCGGGCATTGCGCAAAGCCGGCATGATCCGCCAAGCGCGGGTCGTCGATCTCGCCTGCAAGCCGGTCGGCAATGGTCTCGTCGGAGACAGTTATCGATTTCGTCTGACCTATGACGAAGATCAGCCGCAAGCGCCCGCCACCGTCATCGGCAAATTCCCCGCTGCAAATCCCGACAGCCGACGCTCCGGGTCCGCGCACATGCTCTATCTTCGCGAGGTCGCGTTCTATCGCGAGCTGGCGACCACGGTCGCCATTCACACCCCGCGACCGATCCTCGCCGAGATCGATCCGGCGACGGACGACTTCACATTGATCCTGGAGGATCTGGCGCCCGCACGCCAAGGTGACCAGCTCGCCGGATGCTCGATCGCGGACTGCGAGACGGCGATGGCCGAAGCCGCCGCCTTGCATGCGCCGCGATGGAGCTATCCGACCCTGGACACGGTGCCTTGCTTTGCACTTGCCGCAGGCAAGCGAAAGGATTTCCGCGCCACGTTGCCCGCCATCATCGGTCACTACAAGGATCGATATCGCGATGTGATCGAGCCGGAATTTCTCGATCTCATCGACCGGCTTCCGGATGCGATGCCGCGCTACCAATCGGATAGGTCGACGCCGCGCACTCTGCAACATGCCGACTTCAGGCTCGACAACATCCTGTTTGACGTGCGGGGCAATACCCAGCCGATGGCGACGCTCGATTGGCAGACGCTGACGGTCGGTCCAGGCATCGTTGACGTCAGCTATTTTCTGTCGGCCGGCATTGATGCGTCCGAACGGCGGCTTCACGAACTCGACCTGGTGCAGTTCTATCATGCGGAGCTGATCCGTCGCGGCGTACGAGGCTATGACTGGGATCATTGCTGGCGGGACTATCGCCGCTACACCTTGCATGGGATCATGATGGGCGTCGTCTCCGCTCTCAGCGTCCAGCGCTCAGAGCGCGGCGACGCTCTTTTCCTGAAGATGACGGAAGGCGCCTGCGCGCAGGCGCTGGACCACGACAGTTTCGAATTCTGGCAGGATTAGAGCGTCCAACGACGCTGATACGGTCCGCGTGAGGAAACACGTCCGACAAGAACACATCGAAGGGGATCCGCGTGCTCAACAAACTTGACGACTTCCCAATCCACCAGACGCCGGAACCGATTGCGGTTCCGTTCACCAGCGACCGCAATGTCTATGATCGAACCTGGTTCAACGGCTACACGGCCGACGGCGCCTACTATTTCGGGATCGGCATCGCGATCTATCCGCATCGCAGGATTCTCGATTGCGCCTTCAGCGTGGTGGAACGCGGAGGACGACAACACTGCTTTTCGGTTCGCGGCGCGCTCCGATCGAACGAACTGACATGCAGGTTGGTCCGTTCCGGCTGGAAATCATCGAACCGATGTTACGGACCCGCGTCGTGCTTGACGACAATACGACCGGCCTGGCGTGTGACCTGACGTTCTCCGCGCGCACGGCGGCGACCCAGGAAGCGCGGCAGACACTTTGGTAGGGCGACCGTCGCGTCATGGACTCGACCCGGTTCGACCAGTTCGGCCGCTGGCGCGGTGTCGTTCGCCATCCCGATGGCGAGATCAAGGTGGATGATCGATCGTGCTACGGCACCAAGGATCGCTCCTGGGGCGTTCGCAGCGTCGGCGAACGGGATATCGGAGGCGCACCGATGCCGCCGCCGAGCGTGTTCTTCCTCTGGGCGCCGCTGTTCTGGGACGATCACATATCGCACGCCATCTTTTTCGATGGGACGCGTGGCGAAGCGCTGGTCCGCGAAGGCTTTACCGCGCCGCTCTATTCGAGCGAAGCTGAGATCCCCGGCGTCGTCGACGGACGTGATCGCCGTATGGCGACCGCACGCCACCGCGTGGAATACGTTCCGAACACACGGCTGGCACGACATGCCGAGATCGACCTCGTCGACATCGACGGCCAGACGAGCACCATCGCGCTCAACCCGATCCTCAAATTCCAGATGAAAGGCCTTGGCTACGGTCATCCGCAATGGGGCCAGGGCATGTGGAAGGGCGAGTTGGAGGTCGGCGGCGAATCGTTCGATCCCACGACGCTCGATCCGCTGGCCCGCGAGAACGTGCACGTACAGCAGGTGGTCCGCGCCCGCCAGGGCGACCAGACCGGGGTCGGAGTCCTGGAGCAATTGTGCTTCGGCCCCTACTGTCCCGCCGGCTTCAGCGATTTCCTCGATGGAGCCAAAGGCTAGCGCTGCGATATAGCGGGACTCCCGCTTACAGACGTCCGTCTCAAACTGGCGGTACGCCCTCGACGAAGATCAGCCGCCGCTCCAGCGCGCTCGCCCGCAGTTTCAGCGCCGCGGCATATTCGGGTGATGCGTACCATTCGCGCAAGATCGCCATCGTCGGAAATTCGACGATGACGATGGCCTGCGGCGATGGACCGCCCTCGACCACTTCGGCCGCGCCGCCACGCACGATGTAACGGCCGCCATATTGCGCGATGGTGCCTGCCGCCAGCGAGCGATAAGCCTCGAACGCCACAGGGTCTCGCATCTCGACTTCGGAAATCGCATAGGCCGGCATGCGTCCTCACGCGATGGTGTTGACGATGCCACCTTCGGCGCGGAGCGCGGCGCCGTTGGTCGCCGATGCCTGTTTCGAGCAGACGTAGACCACGAGGTTGGCGATCTCTTCGGTGCTGGCCAGGCGCTGCAGCAGCGAGGTCGGCCGGTGCTGCTTGACGAAACTGGAAGCCGCGTCATCGACCGACTGGCCGTTCTGCTTCGCCAGATCCTTGACGAACGCCCCACCCCCTCCGACATAGTCGGCCCGGGCAGCACGGAGTTGACCGTGACGGCCGCGCCTTTGGTCAATTGCGCGAGCCGGCGGGCGATCGCAAGCTGCGCGGTCTTGGTCATGCCGTAGTGGATCATCTCGGTCGGGATGTTGAGACCGGATTCCGAAGAGATGAAGACGATACGGCCCCAATTGCGCTTCAGCATCCCTCGCATGTAGCCGCGCGACAGCCGCACGCCCGACATCATGTTGACGTCGAAGAAGCGATCCCAATCTTCGTCAGGAATGTCGAAGAAGTCCTTCGGCTCGAAGATGCCGGCGTTATTGACGAGGATATCGACCTCGGGCACGGCCGCGAGCAGCGCCTTGCAGCCGGCGGCAGTCGAGACGTCGGCGGCGATGCCGCGCACCTTGCCGCCCGGCACCGCCTTTGCGATCGCCGCAACGGCGGCATCGACCTTGGCCTGGCCGCGGCCGTTGATGATGACATCCGCCCCGGTCCCCGCGAGGCCCCTTGCGATCGCGTTGCCGATGCCCGCGGTCGAGCCGGTCACCAGCGCAGTCTTCCCGGAAAGATCGATTTTCATTGGGAGGTCTCCAGTCTGCCGTGCAGCAGATATTTGCGTGCTCGCGCGTTGCCGCAAGCCGGATGCGGGGACGACAGACTCACAAAAAACGGCGCCCGAAGGCGCCGCTTTCGAAACCTTGGCTCGAGGCGAGCTTACGCCGCCTCGGCTTCCTTCTCCTGCGTCGGGCCGGAGTCCTGGCCCTTGGCGTCGACATCGCGATCGACGAACTCGATCACGGCCATCGCCGCGTTGTCGCCGTAGCGGAAGCCGGCCTTGATGATGCGGGTGTAGCCGCCCTGGCGGTCCTTGTAGCGGGGCGCCAGCGTGTCGAACAGCTTCTTGACCTGGTCGACGTCGCGCAGCTCCGAGATCGCCTGACGGCGCAGCGCCAGACCGCCTTTCTTGCCGAGGGTGACGAGCTTCTCGACGATCGGCCGCAGCTCCTTGGCCTTCGGCAGCGTGGTGACGATCTGCTCGTGCTTGATCAGCGCGGCCGCCATATTGGCGAACATCGCACGCCGATGCTCGGCGGTGCGGTTGAGCTTCCGATGAACCTTGCCGTGACGCATTGACTTATTCCTTTTTCAATTCTGTCGCGGTGGTTCAGCGACAAGTTTCCCAGGTGGGCTTCCTGCGTTCGCCCAAGACGCGAGTAGCAAATGGTGAATAGCGAATGGCTTCCATTCGCTATTCCCTGATCGCTATTCGCTCAGTAGTGATCCTCGAAGCGCTTGGCGAGCTCGTCGATGTTCTCCGGCGGCCAGCCCGGCACTTCCATGCCGAGGTGCAGACCCATCTGGGCCAGCACTTCCTTGATCTCGTTCAGCGACTTGCGGCCGAAGTTCGGGGTGCGCAGCATTTCCGCTTCCGACTTCTGCACGAGATCGCCGATGTAGACGATGTTGTCGTTCTTCAGGCAGTTTGCCGAGCGCACCGACAGCTCGAGCTCGTCGACCTTCTTGAGGAACGCCGGATTGAAGGCGAGATCCGGGATGATCTCCTGCGCGACTTCCTTGCGCGGCTCCTCGAAGTTGACGAACACGTTGAGCTGATCCTGCAGGATGCGCGCGGCATAGGCCACCGCGTCCTCCGGCGAGATCGCGCCGTTGGTCTCGATCGTCATGGTCAGCTTGTCGTAGTCGAGGATCTGACCCTCGCGGGTGTTCTCGACCTTGTAGGAGACCTTGCGGACCGGCGAGAACAGGCTGTCGACCGGGATCAGGCCGATCGGCGCATCTTCGGGACGGTTGCGCTCGGCGGCGACGTAGCCCTTGCCGGTCGTGACCGTAAACTCCATGCGGATCTCGGCGCCGTCGTCCAGCGTGCAGAGCTGCAGCTCGGGATTGAGGACGGTGACGTCCCCGACGGTCTGGATGTCGCCGGCGGTGACCGCGCCCGGGCCCTGCTTCTTCACGACCATACGCTTCGGGCCTTCGCCCTGCATCTTGATCGAGATGTCCTTGATGTTGAGCACGATGTCGGTGACGTCCTCACGAACGCCAGCGATCGAGGAGAACTCGTGCAGAACGCCGTCGATGTGCACCGACTGCACCGCCGCGCCCTGCAGCGAGGACAGCAGGATGCGGCGCAGCGCGTTACCGAGCGTCTGGCCGAAGCCACGCTCGAGCGGCTCGGCGACGACGGTGGCGAACCGGGACGCGTCCGAGCCCGGCGTCACCTGCAGCTTGTTCGGTCGAATGAGTTCTTGCCAATTTTTCTGGATCGTCACTGTTTCACCCATGTGCCAGTCGAATGGACGAGCCTGGCGTTGGAGATCGCGGAACAGTCCGCGCGGTCAATTCCAAAAACGATCGCGAGCAGCCGGGCCGCCCGCGATTTCAATCAAACACGCCGGCGCTTGCGCGGGCGGCAGCCATTGTGCGGGATCGTGGTCACGTCGCGGATCGAGGTGACGGTGAAGCCCGCAGCCTGCAGCGCACGGAGCGCCGACTCCCGGCCCGAACCTGGACCGGCCACTTCAACCTCCAGCGTGCGCATGCCGTGCTCCTGCGCCTTCTTGGAGACGTCTTCCGCCGCGACCTGCGCGGCATAGGGGGTCGATTTGCGCGAGCCCTTGAAGCCCATGGTGCCCGCCGACGACCAGGCGATCGTGTTGCCCTGCGCGTCGGTGATGGTGATGGTCGTGTTGTTGAACGACGAATTCACGTGCGCGATGCCGGAGGCGATGTTCTTGCGTTCGCGGCGGCGTACGCGGGTGGCTTCCTTGCCCATTTCTAACCTTTCCTGTGATCTCAGACGCCGCCGTAACGCCAGCGGCTACACCTAAAAAGCGATGAGCGAACGGCGGGCAGCGAATAGGACCTATTCGCCACCCTTTGTTCGCTATTCGCCAAATTACTTCTTCTTGCCGGCGATCGCCTTGGCCGGCCCCTTGCGCGTACGCGCATTGGTGTGGGTCCGCTGGCCGCGCACCGGCAGACCGCGGCGATGGCGCAGGCCGCGATAGCAGCCGAGGTCCATCAGACGCTTGATGTTGATGCCAACCTCGCGACGGAGGTCGCCCTCAACCAGATAGTCGCGGTCGATGACTTCGCGGATCTGCAGGACTTCCTGGTCGGTCAACTGGTTGACGCGACGGTCCAGCGGAATCTTGACCTTCTCCATGATGTCGGCGGCGTTCTTCTGGCCGATGCCATGGATGTACTGAAGCGCGATCAGCACGCGCTTGTTGGTGGGAATGTTGACGCCGGCAATACGGGCCACGGACTTCTCTCCTGTCGCCGATCCATCACGGATACGGGCTTCTCAAGTTCTTGCTTTCGCGGGCAAGGTGTCCACAAACGCGAACACGACGCCCTTCCCCTCATGTCCTTTGGGGCCCGGCATCGTCATAAACTATCCGACTTGGATGCGGGGCTTATTAAAGGATTCATGTCGGTTTCGTCAACCGCTCCTAACGCTTAGCTCGCTTTTTCGTGAGCTTTTTTGCTGCCTTCTTGGCGGTTTTCCTGCCCTTCCCGGCAGCCTTGGCCTTGGCCACCTTTTTGGCCTTTTTGGCGACCTTGGCAGCCTTCCGGGCCGGTTTGGCGGTCTTTTTGGCGCCCTTGGCGGCCTTTTTGGCTGCCCTGGACGTCGCCGCAGCCTTCTTGGCGGGCCTCGAAGCCGGCTTGGCGGGCTTCTTCGCCGCCGCGGCGGATTTGGTCGATTCGGCAGCCTTCGGTTCCAGCGCGCCGATCGCAGTCAGGATCCGGTTGATCTCCCGGGTGACGTGCTCGATGGTCATCATGCCATCGACGGTGAGGAGCTTCCGCCGCTCCGAGTAATAGTGAATCAGCGGCTCCGTCAGCGAACGGTACTGCGCAAGGCGCTTGGTCAACACTTCCGGCGTATCGTCGAGCCGGACCTCCTCGCCGCGCGCCCGGGTCTCCTCGGCACGCTTCTCAACTCGGTCCAGCAGCGCGCTCTCGTTCACGCGCAGTTCGACGACCGCATCGAGCTTGAGATGCTTCTTCCTGAGCAGTTCGTCGAGCGCGTGGGCCTGCGGAACCGTGCGCGGGAAGCCATCCAGGATGAAACCCTTCTTGGCATCGGGCTGTTCGATGCGGTCAGCGATGATCCCGACCACAACCTCGTCGGGCACCAAGCCGCCATTGGCCATGATCTCCTTGGCCTGCAGCCCGATCGGCGTGCCGGCGGCAACCGCCGCGCGCAGCATCTCGCCGGTCGAGAGCTGCACGATGCCGTGCTTATGGACCAGCCGCTGCGCCTGGGTCCCCTTGCCCGAGCCCGGCGGCCCCAAAAGGATCAATCTCATGACTAATTCGCCCCCCGGCCAGGTGAACGCGAGCCGCACACCCGAGTTTTGAGTTTGGTATCGCCGCGCACCCCGATCAGCGGCGACGACCCCTGAGCTTCGACTTCCTGATCAGCCCTTCATACTGATGGGCGAGCAGATAACCCTGAACCTGCGCCACGGTATCCATCGTCACGCTGACGACGATCAAGAGCGACGTGCCACCAAAGTAGAACGGCACCGAGGCGTAGGAAATCAGAATCTCCGGAATCAGACAGACGATAGCAAGATAGATCGCGCCGAGCACCGTGATCCGCGACAGCACGTAGTCGATATATTCGGCGGTGCGTTCGCCGGGCCGGATGCCCGGAATGAAACCGCCATGCTTCTTCAGATTGTCGGCGGTCTCGGTCGGGTTGAACACGATCGCGGTGTAGAAGAACGCGAAGAAGACGATCAGCGCGAGGTAGAGGATCAGAAACAGCGGTCGGCCATGGCCGAGCTGGGTGGTGATCCACTGGAACCATTCCGGCCCTTTGCCCGCGTTGAAGTTCGCGACTGTGGTCGGCAGCAGCAGCAGCGACGAGGCAAAGATCGGCGGAATCACGCCCGAGGTGTTGAGCTTGAGCGGCAGATGCGAGGACTGGCCCTCGAACATCTTGTTGCCGACCTGGCGCTTCGGATACTGGATCAGCAGCCGGCGCTGCGCCCGCTCCATGAACACGATGAAGGCGATCACCGCGACCGCCATCACGATGACGATCAGGATCAGGCCGGTTGACATCGCGCCCTGGCGGCCGAGTTCGAGCATATTGGCGAGCGCCGACGGCAGCTCGGCGACGATGCCGGACAGGATGATCAGCGAGATACCGTTGCCGATGCCGCGCGAGGTGATCTGCTCGCCGAGCCACATCAGGAACATGGTGCCGCCGGTCAGCGTGATCGCGGTCGAGAGGCGGAAGAACATGCCGGGGTCGCTGACGACATTGCCGGCGCCTTCGAGGCCGACCGCGATGCCGTAGGACTGGAACAGGGCCAGGATCACCGTGAGGTAGCGGGTGTACTGGTTCAGCGTCTTGCGGCCTGCCTCGCCTTCCTTCTTCAGGGCCTCGAGCTGCGGCGAAACGGTGGTGAGGAGCTGGATGATGATCGATGCCGAAATGTACGGCATGATGTTCAGCGCGAAGATCGCCATGCGGTGGATGCCGCCGCCGGCGAACATGTTGAACATGCCGAGGATGCCGCCGGCCTGGGTGCGGAACACCTGTTCCCAGATGTTGGGATCGATGCCGGGCAGCGGGATATAGGTCCCCAGCCGATAAACAAGCAGCGCACCCGGGGTGAACCAGATGCGCTTCTTCAGCTCGTCAGCCTTCGCCAGAGCTCCGAAATTGAGGTTTGCTGCAAGTTGTTCGGCTGCTGAGACCATGTTTCGGCTTCTCCCGGAGCCCCCTTTCGCCGCCGCCCCCAAGAGAACGGTTCTCTCTGGGGCAGTCGGCAGACACCGGACATTATCTGGTGCTCGGCCGCGATAAGTCCATCATTCGATCTGCAGATCGCCCGCGTCTGGCGCGGGCAATGACGCAGATGTTACGCCGCCTCGCCTTCTTCCTTCTTGGCGGGGGCCAGGATCTTGACCGCGCCGCCAGCCTTCTCGACGGCGGCAATGGCCGACTTGGAGGCGCCATGCACCTCGATGGTCAGCTTGGCCTTGATCTCGCCGCGGCCGAGCAGCCGCAGGCCGTCCTTGGCGCGACGCAGCACGCCGGCCTTCACCAGCGATTCCGCGTTCACGGTCGCAGACGTATCGACCAGCTTGTTGTCGATCGCTTCCTGCAGACGGTCGAGATTGATCTCGGCGAAGTCGAGCTTGAAGATGTTGTTGAAGCCGCGCTTGGGCGGGCGGCGATGCATCGGCATCTGGCCGCCTTCGAACCCCTTGATGCGGACGCCCGAACGCGCGGTCTGGCCCTTGCCGCCGCGGCCCGAGGTCTTGCCCTTGCCGGAACCGATGCCACGGCCGACACGCATCCGCTTCTTGCGGGCGCCGGCGTTGTCGGCGATATCGCTGAGCTTCATCGCCCTTCTCCTTATATCTTGCTTACTCGCCGACGACGCGGACGAGATGCTGGACCTTGCTGATCATGCCGCGAACTTCAGGGGTGTCCTGCAGTTCAGCGACCCGGCCGATCTTGTTGAGCTTGAGGCCGATCAGCGTCGAACGCTGCGAGTGATGGCGGCGGATTGCGCTGCCGATCTGCTCGACCTTGATCGTCTTGCTGGCCTTGGCCATGACAATAACTCCAAATAGCGCGCTGGTTTCCCGCGCGGGTTATTCCGCCACCACTTCGGCGTCGCCGCCGACGCGGCGCGACTGCAGGGTGGAGACCTTGATGTTGCGGCGGGCTGCCACCGAGCGCGGCGAATCCTGATGCTTCAGCGCGTCGAAGGTCGCGCGAACAATGTTGTAGGGATTCGACGAGCCGATCGACTTCGCCACCACGTCCTGGATGCCGAGCGTCTCGAACACCGCGCGCATCGGGCCGCCGGCGATGATGCCGGTACCGGCCGGAGCGGCGCGCAGATAGACGCGGCCGGCGCCATGACGGCCGGCAATGTCGTGGTGCAGCGTGCGACCTTCGCGCAAGGCGACGCGCGTCAGGTTCCGCTTGGCCGATTCGGTCGCCTTGCGGATCGCCTCGGGAACTTCGCGCGCCTTGCCGTGGCCGAAACCGACCCGGCCCTTCTGGTCGCCGATCACGACCAGCGCCGCAAATCCGAAGCGCTTGCCGCCCTTGACGACCTTCGCCACGCGATTGATGTGGACGAGCTTGTCGACGAACTCGCTGTCGCGCTCCTCGCGCTCCCTGCTCCGTTCGCGTCCGCCGCGTTCGCGTTCACCTGCCATGGTGTTTTCCAATCTCTAGGAGGCCTGCGCCTCTTTCCTCGTAATCGTTCGATTCGTTTAGAAGCTCAATCCGCCTTCGCGCGCCGCATCAGCGAGCGCCTTGACGCGCCCGTGATAGATGTAGGCGCCGCGATCGAACACGACTTCCTTGACACCCTTCTGCGCCGCACGCTCCGCCAGGAGCTTGCCGACCGCCTTTGCCGCATCGATGTCGGCGCCGGTCTTGCCGGAGTCGCGCATCGTCTTCTCCAGCGACGAGGCGGACGCCAGCGTCTCGCCCTTCTGGTCGTCGATGACCTGGGCGTAGATGTGCTTCGACGAGCGGTACACCGACAGCCGCGGACGGCCGCCTGCCGAGCGGCGAAGCGCAAGGCGCACGCGCTGCTTGCGCCGGGCATTCGTAACCTTGAGTGACATGACCGGCTCCGTTACTTCTTTTTGCCTTCCTTGCGGAAGATGAATTCGTTGGCGTACTTCACGCCCTTGCCCTTGTAGGGCTCCGGCGGACGGTAGGCGCGGATCTCCGCGGCCACCTGGCCGACACGCTGCGGATCGTTGCCGGTGATCGTGATCTCGGTCGGCTTCGGCACCGCGATGGTGATGCCTTCCGGGATCGCATAGACCACGTCGTGGCTGTAGCCGAGCGCGAGCTGCAGGTTCTTGCCCTGCATTGCGGCGCGGTAGCCGACGCCGGTGATCTCGAGCTTCTTCTCGAAGCCCTTGGTGACGCCCTCGACGAGATTGGCCACCTGCGCGCGCGCGGTGCCGTACATCGCCTGTGCGCGATTGGTCTTGACGCGCGGAGCGACCTTGATCTGGCTGTTGTCGAACTTCACCTCGACGTCGTCATGCACGACGAATTGAAGCTGACCCTTCGACCCCTTCACCTTTACCGTCTGGCCCTCGACAGTCGCCGTCACACCCGACGGGATCGTCACCGGCCGCTTGCCGATACGTGACATCGTAAATTCCTTCCTCAGAACACCGTGAAGAGAACTTCGCCGCCCACGTTCGCCTCGCGCGCCTCGTGGTCGGCCATGATTCCCTTCGGTGTCGACAACACCGAAATGCCGAGACCGTTGTTCACGCGCGGCAGGTTCTTCACCGAGGCGTAAACGCGGCGGCCCGGCTTCGACACCCGCTCGATCTCGCGGATGACGGGCTCGCCGTCGAAATACTTCAGCTCGATCTCGAGCTCGCTGCGGCCGCTCGCATGCTCGACGCTGGCATAGCCGCGGATGTAACCCTCGGCCTTCAGCACCTCGAGGACGTTGGCACGCATCTTCGAGCCGGGGCTCGAGACCTTGGACTTCGAGCGCATCTGCGCATTGCGGATGCGGGTGATGAGATCGGAGATCGGATCGTGCGTAGACATGGTTCCGACCCTCCCTTACCAGCTCGACTTCACAAGCCCGGGAACCAGGCCCTTGGAGCCGAGTTCACGCAGCGCGATGCGCGACAGTTTGTTCTTGCGATAGTTCGAGCGCGGGCGCCCGGTCAGCTCGCAGCGGTTGCGGATGCGCGTCGGCGACGAGTTGCGCGGCATCTCGGCAAGCTTCAGCGTCGCCGCGAAGCGCTCTTCCATCGGCTTGGTCTTGTCGGCGATGATCGCCTTCAGCTTCTCGCGGCGCGGAGCGGCG
>Ga0099822_1005415_pt1 | contig 16659 bp, 7 predicted proteins | sample CowpeawhiteBW_FD_76839 | JGI IMG/M metagenome (GOLD analysis project Ga0099822, IMG submission 76839) | Root nodule microbial communities of legume samples collected from California USA - Cow pea white BW | ecosystem: Host-associated > Plants > Roots > Nodule | place: USA: California | collected...
ATAATAAAAAAAAAAAATATATATATATATATATATATATATATATATATATATATATATATATATATATATATATATATATATATATATTAAATAAGTATTTATTAGAGTTTTATATTGAGTAATTTGAAGAAAAAAACAATAAATAAGTTTTATATAGAGTATTATACAAATATTAGAGTATTATAAAAATAAAGAGATGTTTTTGGAATCTATGCAAATTATATATTATTTTTTCAAACAAAAATTGTCTTTGGTATTATAAAAATTAGAACTTTAAATTAATTGGTTGAAATGGTAAAGTAAATTTTGAATTAGGTTTTAAATCCATCAGTAGTATAAGTGTAATGTAAATATTTGTTTAATAATATATTGTTAATTTAACAGTAGTATTTTCTGAATTTAATCCTTGCATTTGAAACATTATTAAATCAATTCCTATAGTATATATTAAATTTGAAACACTAAACAATAACTCTGTTTAATATTTTATCTAATCATTAATCCCTTTATTAAACTAACATAGTTAGAATGTTGAGATTAAATTAAATTTTTATTCGTTCTTATATTCGATCTGAGAAAAAGTAAATGAAACTTATGTATATTGATCACCAGAAATTATATTGATAAGTTCAAATTGAGTTCTGATAATTTAGAATTTAAAAAACTTGTCATAATGAAAATCAAATTTCTTTTAGTATTCATATATTTTTTCAACTTCTAAAAAAATGATCATTTCATAAGTGGATTTATAGGACAAAGAGAAATAAATGATCATTCAGACTTCACTCAAATAAATTTCCATGAACACTTGTTTTTCTTTATAATTCACTACTACCACCTTACAAATTATTATGATTTAAGAAGCTCAAAAATACTAAAAGACTCCCATAAACTATATTAAAATACATATGAAATATTTAAATAAAAATAAATATAAAAACTACATTAATAATGAAGAAAATGTACTTTAGCAATTATTTAGTCGAGCTACATAAATTTATTCATGTTTTTTCTAAATCATGTGAATATGGACGTGTCCTATATTATATTCAAATTAAGCTAGTATATTCATCAACATGTAGAAGAAAATAATAATAGATAATATAATTTCGTGGCATCAAATTTGTACAATTTTTCTTTTCACATTCTTCCAAGTACATCATCTAGTGCTCTTAAACAACATAATAAAATTATAAAACATCTTAAAACCATATTCATCACTCTAAATTACATTGTCTTGTATATTTTTTTTTATTTTAATAAATTAAGTATTTGACTTAAGTAAATTAATTACAATTTTTGTTTATAAATTACAATAAAGAAATTATTAAGAATCCAAGTGTGAATCTAAGTCTCACATTGACTATAAATAAGAAAGTAGAGCACTATATCGGAATAAAGATTTATACACTCATTGTCTTAAGGTTTTGGATTGAAAGTGATGTCAATGTCTTATGTGGTTGGTCTCTGGTCTCATTCGTATTATATCTCCCTAGTGAAACTCCCTCTATAAATCTAACAGAAATATGAGAAAATTAAGAAAAAATTAAGAAAAGACAAACTATATTTAATCAACTAGAAATAAAAATAAAAGATCACCTTTTTGCCATAAAAAAATAAAAATTTACTTTTCATTAAAATATTTATCTATTCATATCTTTATTTCTCTAACTTCGTATATACACACATCTTTTTTTAAATAACATCCTTATCATTATTAAATAAATTCAATTATATCATAATCATTTATTACTTTCTTACAATTTTTTTTTCACAAAATATTTCTTTAAAAAATTTCATAATCTGAATTTCTTTAAAATATAAATTTTATATTTTATCTATTATATATATATATATATATATATATATATGTATATATGTATATATATATATATATATATATTTAAAAATAATTATCTAATTTTGTAGTTATCTAATTAATTAAATAATGCATAATTAATTAAAATTAAAAAAGAATGCAAAAGTACGAAAATTAATTCATAATTTAGTTTTTGAATAATCAAATTCAAAACTATGTCATTATAATAAATATAAAGAACAATATGATATCTTAAAAAATAAAATTGCAAATACTATTGAGATCAAAATTTCAAAAATTAATAATATTTTGTATATTCAACCAATAACTTAATATATACTAGTTTTTATTTTATATTTAACTAAAATAGTCGTGTATAATTTTTTATTTTAAAAATTTTAATATTATATCAATTATTAAGTCAAAAGTCATATACTTGGAATATAATTATTTCTTGTTAAAAAATTTATAATAATGTACTTGCAAACGTAATAATTCAAAGTAAAATTTGATTACGCTATATATGACTAATGTTATCTACAACATTTTATAACTTAATTCTATATTAGATTTTTTTTTTGGTAGTAGTTATTATTATTGGTAGGTATGAGTTATTAAGTAAATTTGTATTAAAACTAAAATTTCTTTTAGCATTTTATTAAGTAATTATTATTACTACTAAATAGCTTTAAGTGCTTTTAGCATTGTAAATCGGTCCAAAACTAAAAAATGAAGTTGGTTCTATCATGCACATCAAGTGACCATGTTAGAATACCAAACAAAAAACCACGATACACAAATCACTATTCTGTGTGACTACTTATATCTATTTTTTTAATTAAATAGTTCAATAATCTTGTCTTTTGTGCATGCTAAAACTTAAAGTTGTAAAGTATTCGTATGTATAATAACCCGCGAGCTAATCTGATGCATCACGGGTTCAGGTCGGGTTGGGTTGAAAAAAAATTACAAATTTCAGTATGAGTTAAAAACGAATTCAATCCATTAAGAACCTAGTTCACTCAGGTTAAATCCGTGATAAGTCGGGTTGGCTCACGACGATAAATTTTAAATATTAAATTAATATATATATATATATATATATTATATAATATATAATATATATATATATATATAATATAATATATAATATATATATATATATATTATATATATATATATATTATATATATATATATTATATATTATATATATATATATATTATATTATATATATATATATATATATATATATATGTTGTTAGTGAGTCTGTTTTTAGTTTTGGTTCTCATGTGCTAACCAAATATCATTTTTCTATTCTTCTAGAGAATGTTGAGGCACTCATTTTAATACAAAATTGGTTGCATGGTTTTGAACTAACAGGTAACATTATAGTTAGTACTGTAAAATTAATTTAATATTTAATATTTTAATATTATTAGTTAACATTATTTTTGTCTTGTTTTATTGTAGATGGGGATAAAGAAGATGCTTCAAGAGATGAAAATGTTGTGGATTTATCCATTTAAGATTGTAATACTATAGTTTGATAAGTGACAAAAATGATTTGATGTTAGGTAGTAATTTATATTTTGTGATTTTGGTTTGTATTTGGAGTTTAACATAATTTGAGATTTTATTTGGATTGTATTGAAGTTTATTTAGATTTTAATCGAAATTATAATTTAGTTTTCTTGAGATTAAAGAAAAAAAATTGTGTGTTTTTTTAATTAAGTGAGACAGTGAGCCAACCGGTTTAATCCGCCAACCCGTGGTGGGTCGGGTCGGGTTCTAATTTTGTTGGCTCGCTAATAAGTGAGTCGGGTTGGGTTGACCCATTAAGTGGTCAACCCGTCGCGGGCTGAGCCGGTTTGGATCAGGTGACTCATTTTGACAGCTCTGATGTGTAACAAAATAAAAAGAATCATAATATTAATTAATTAATTAACCTTAGTTTAATTACTCTTTTAATTTTAATTTTTGTTTTAAAATGTCAAGTTAATTATTAAGTTTTTTTAATTTTAATTTAATGTTGATTTTTGAAAAATTGATAAAATGTAATTTTTTTCGTTAGAGTTCTTAACATGAATCAATAATTTTTTATCAAAATTGTAATTGTTAATATAGACTATTTGTTTTATTGATATAATTAATATCATCCTAGTATCATTTGTGACAAAAAAATCCTTAATATTTTTTAAAAAATTTAAAAATTAATAATTAAATTGTATCAATTTTTTAAACATTGTGATAAGACTAAAATATACCGAAAGACCAACTTATCTTTTTAAATGAAAACAAGAAAAAAAAGTAAATAAACCTTAAGGCGGCGTTTGTTTTAGGTATCGTACCATTGATGAGGAAATGCGAAGACGGTTAAATTAAATTTTGGAGGGGGGGAGATTTAACGATCCTTGCAAATAGATGAGATTTGGATGGATGCACTATTTCTCTTTTGATATTTGACCAAAATACCTTTGTTCATTTGAATAATTGATTTTTATTTTTTATTTTATACATATAATAATATATAAATAGGAAGAAGAAATAATAGTAATAATAATAATAATTAATTAATTATTTTAATTCATTTTATCTAATTTTATTACTTATATTTAAATTTATAATACTTTTATCGTTAAAGATAAAATAGTAATTATATTATTTTATCGATTTAAACATATTTTCAATTTGTCACAAACTCTCACAAATTTTCATTTTATTCATTTCTTAAAATTTCTTAATCCAAACAACACTACAATATTTTTTTCATCGTCTCAAATTCATTCATTTATTCACTCATACCTAAATCCTCTGTCAAATCCAAAGATATATCAAATTTTACACAAATTTTCATTTTATTCATTTTTTAAAATTTCTTAATCCAAACAACATTACAATATTTTTTTCATCATCTCAAATTCATTCATTCACTCTTTTCCAAATCTCCGTCCAATCCAAAGACACCGATCATTTATTTGATTGATGAATAGGTCGATGCTTTTGTTGGTCCGTTGGTCTTTCGTTTTTCAATGGTCTCTTTCTTCACTCCTGTCGTACTACAGGTGTTTAGTTTTCATTTGCTAATTTTGGGCCAGGCCCAATTTTATCTAGCAAAACAAAAATTAGTTAATTTTAAATATCTTATTTTTAATGTAAAATAATCTGCTCCCAAATAATTTAAATTGTTATAAGTATAATAAAAATATAAATAAATGAGTTGAATACTACACCTAACCACTCAAAAAAAGTGGGTCAGTACGACGTAAAAAATGGGATTGAATTTGATTACGAATAAAAAATTATTATTATTTTAGTACTATTTTGAACACGAGCATGGTTTTCTAAGAAAAGATTCTTATGACATTGATGTAAATCTAACTCTACCTTTATTTAATTTTACTTATATTATAGTTGAGAAGATATTTCCACAGAATGTTTATATTTTTATTTTGATTTAAACAATCAATTTAGTTTTAAAATTGCATTTTGTTATTACATTGTTTCTATAATTAAGAAATATGTAAAAATATTTTAGAATTCATTTAAGTTTCTAATTTTTTTATTATTAATGCGAAGATTCAATTATAATTATGCATGTTTAAATATTAACTTGAAAAAGGATTTCAAAGATTGAAATATTTAAAAATTTTAATCAGAAATTTCATAGTTTGAAAAACTTGCACCAGATTTTATGAATTAGAATATTGTTGAGTCTCTGAGGAACCTCAGGTTCATTGTTTGGTTCAAGCCATTCCTTCTGGTAATTCTTGCACATCACATTTTTGTGATGGTTTTGGGTGTGAGGAAGCACACTTCAACTGTTGATAACCGTTGACCTCCATGGCTGTTACAAATACAACATCTCTTGTGGTTGCTGGGCTCCCAGGTTCTCAACTTGGGTGTCACAATTTGAGGAACAGACAGCATTCTCTTACACTGAGTTGGGAAAAACATCTGAAGTGTGCACACAAATGGGGTGGGATGTGTGTTGGTCGAACCACGAGGATTTGGGGGGTTGAGAATCCATGGAAGCCGATGAAGGTAGTGATGCAGGTCGTTGATCACCATCCAATGGACGGTGATGTTTCTCGTGGAGTGCATAAAGATTTGGTCGCCCTTCCAAGTGGGTGTTGGCTTTTCTGCACTGTACTTTCTTCAAGATGATTGATTGTAGTAGTAGTATTTAAGGAACCTTATTAAATGTTTTGTGAGCATTGAATATCCATGTTGGATTTAATATATTCCGTCGTTGCTTGCTTTTTGCCTACTTTTGGGGGTTTGATTTCGAATGATTAATTGGGTTTGCACACTTTTTGTGACAGCTTGCAAGACCATGGTTGGGCACATGCTAGTTTTTGAACTTGAAGTAATTGTGGCTTACACCATTTTGTTTTCGGTCATTGCTAGGGGAGTGCTAGGCCAGAGTGAGAAAATATAAGCACTAAGAGTATATTCACATTTGTTTTGATTTGGGGGTTTAGCTTTTATGCAAGTGAACTTCTGATTTCAAATAGGAACATTGTTAACATTGCTTAACTGAAGAGTGGATAAAGGGGAGAAATCCCCTTTGTTGCTTTTAGAATTTGTTGTCATAGCCAGAGTAAGCTGATGAAATGCAGGGAAAATTATGTGGTTATGGGGTGAAGGGGCAGGCTGCTGTTGGTAAAATGTCATGAAAAAATTGGAATTTTGGATATTAGTTTGCCCCTGGAGAATTAGATAATTATGCTGGAACTATCTGTTTTGCTTTCAAACTAGAAGAAGGAACTTTTATGATGGGATAATGTTATTAACTTATAATCAAATATAAATTAAGAATCCCATTTGTTTATGAAAATTAGTTTTTGACTCGGCCATTCTGATGTTAGTTTTCTGGTCTTTCATTAAACTACTATTATAATTCTCATTATTTTCATGTTTTTTTTTCTAGTGCGGGGGAATATTCTTTAGAATTTAACATGCATCCTGAAAAAAATGTTATCAACTCATGTGAAGAGCTATAGTTTCATTATTAGACTAGTTGTTATCATTTTGAAAGCTGTGGATCCTATTTTCATTACTTTCCAATCTTATTTCATTATCATTTGACTTTATACATTCCCAGTTTGCATTTTGTTCATAGTTTTACCGGAAGATTTCAGATTTTGAAACTTCTGTTCTTGTCACTGACTGTAGAGCCATTAACCATATCGGATATTGTGGCTGCTTCTGATGCTGATGCTAAAGTACGAATATCGTATAAGGTATGAATGTATGATCATGATGTATGCAATGGTTGCAAATTTGTGATCTGTTATCCATGTCTCATTTGTTTGGATTACTGAATTAGGGGATGCCAGGATCATACAGTGAGGATGCTGCACTCAAAGCTTACCCCAACTGCGAAACGGTTTCATGCAATGACTTTGAAGAAGCTTTTAAGGTTTGATTTGACATAATCTGTAATATTCTTGATGCTAATATTTGGATAAAAAAGTCTTAATCCTTATATTTTCAGATTTATCACAATTGATTTTCATTTTCTGTTTCTACATTATATGTGTTTCCACTTTTAACTTTACGCAAAGGTAAGAGTAATGGTTTCAATGTCTTTGTAACGACCTTCTCATATGTGTTTATCCTTGCTCATTTTCCTATTTAAAAATAATGTCTGACAGGCTGTTGAGTTATGGTTGGCTGACAAGGTTATTCTTCCAATAGAAAATACATCTGGGGGGAGCCTTCATCGGAACTATGATTTACTTCTGCGCCATAGGCTTCACATTGTTGGTGAGGTGCAGATGAGTACTAATCTCTCCCTTCTAGCTCTGCCTGGTGTCAGAACAGAGTACCTAAAACGGGTTCTAAGTCATTCTCAGGTGAGGTTGCATGTTGCTGGCCCTTTTTCAGATGTGGTAGTATAGACTTGCTACACTATAATGGAAAACCTACTGTTGTTGCATCTAATCCTATGCAACTTAAGAAATATAGATTGCTTAAGATTTATATAGCATTGGTCCACCCATGAATGAAACTGGGATTTAATCAATTAATTTTCTAAGTAATACTGAATTTTAATGTTTTAAACTGGTTGAAATGATCTCTCAAAAGCTGTGTATTAGTTGTTTTACCTGTTAGTTAAACAAGGGTCATGTAAGAAGTATTCTGCATTGAGTAGTTTGTTTGATATTGATTAATTTGGAGGAAGTAGACAGTAGATTATAGATCATTTGGTTTTCAACCCGCATTTGGATTTTGTTTGTTTAAGATAGAAGCCTGAGCACTTTCCGTTAATATAACTGAATCAAATAGTAGTTTTCTATAAATAATATACTGAATGTAGTAGAATAATTCAATTTGTACTAGTCACGTAAGAGCTGTGAAGAAGATTTTTGCTTGCAGGCACTTGAATTGAGTGATGATTTCTTAACTAAATTAGGGGTTGCCAGAGAAAATGTTGACGATACAGCTGGTGCTGCTCAGGTAATATATCTATATATCTTATGTGACTTTAGATTTCTCTAAGTAGAGAATAATTTTTGTTTTCTGTTTTCTGTTTTCTGTTTTCCTTAATATGCCTGTGAGATTAGATAATAGCTTCAAATGGCCTACATGATGCTGGTGCAATTGCAAGCATTCGAGCTGCAGAGATCTATGGACTTAATGTACTTGCAGAACGAATCCAAGTAAAATCTCTAACCAATCATCATTTGCTAGAAATCAACAATTATCTTGTGGCTGATTTACCTTTGATTTGATTTTCAAGTATTCATTTGGGAACTTGGTGTCTCCAATGTTATACTGGTTTGAAGGCAAGAAAGAACCTGAGATTTGCAAATAAGAAGTTTAGCTTTGGTAAAAAGCTTTGAATTTCTCACAAAGTATTAGGGAAACTTTGTGAAATAAGAAAGCACTGACCCTGAAACCAGAAGAGATGAATTGCATATTCTAGAGGAAATATAGTTGTTGACTAAGCAATGTGTACTTCAACTTATACGGGCAATTCGATCTATGGCCTTTTTAGATTGTCTCCATCTCTACGTTTCCTCCAAATAAACCAGACACTTTATTTTCTCTAATTATTTCAATGTGTTGAAGGACAGTTCCCCGAAAAGGTTATGCTGTTGTTAGCTTGAACCCCAAGAACGGTGTTTTATATCTCTAAGAGTAATAGATGCAAGACAAAAATATGTGAAATTTCCATGATGTCAGCTTTGTTCAGTAGAATTCGGAACGTTCTTTCTTTTTGAGGCTATCTAACTATTTGAACCATTTTTTATTCTCTTTCTCAATTGCTTGGCTCCTATCCCAGGAATAATGTGGACGGTGAGATGCTAAAATTCATTGTAGAATATCTGGGAACCAATCCCCTTTCAAATATGCTCTTTACACCCTTGAACAAATTTTACTGCTAAGCTAAATCAATACATTCTTAAGTCAACTTGCAAAGCATTTGCTAAGCGTATTCCTTCCAATATTCAATGACAAGGATATGCTATAGTAATTAGTCAGTACAAAGTGCTGTGTTTATTGATTTACATAAAAGAAGTGCATGAGACATGTTCTTTGTCATTCATTAGTGCACAAACTTCTGCAATAGAGCCTATATATTTTATTCCTCTATATTTCTGCAAATAAGAAATTCTTGTGTTGGTTTGATTGTCTTGTACAGGACGATTATGAAATCATCAGTCGGTATCTTGTGCTTGCAAGGGATCCAATAATCCCAAAAGCTGATAAGCCCTTCAAGGTGAAAGCCCGTTTTGATGTATGACTGTTGTCTTATAATCATGATATAAGATTCTCTACGACCAATTGTTCATTATTTTCAGACAAGTATTGTGTTTACGCTGAATGAAGGTCCTGGAGTACTGTTTAAAGCTTTGGCAGTATTTGCCTTGAGGGACATAAATTTATCCAAGGTTATCTATGTGAAAAAGTTTTCTTCTTGCAAGTCTATCTCCATGCATGATTATTACAGGACACTTAACATTGTGTATATTTGAAAACAGATTGAAAGCCGCCCACAAAGAAATCGACCACTAAGAGTTGTTGATGACTCCAACACGGGAACTGCCAAGTGAGTTTTGCCTTTTCACATTACTGCAATTGGCCATTCTTTTTCATCATATTGCTTCATGCAATATCTGGTTCATCCTAGTTTCTCTTTATGAAGTGTTGAAACGTTGTCTAATTTTCTCTCTTCTCCTAAATTGTTTTCTGTTGTATATGTGCAATTACTTTTCTCCTCTATTCATGTGCTAAATAATTTAGGGTAAAATGAATCTTAGATATCTGAACTACGGTATTTTCTTAGATGCTGATGCAAACATTAGTATAACCTGTGACTTATATTTTTTTTTTATTTAGGTATTTCGATTACCTTTTCTATATTGATTTTGAGGCATCTATGACTGAGCCTCGAGCACAAACTGCTTTAGCACATTTGCAGGTATGTTCTTTGACTTCTTATTTTATGATTTGAATTATGTCTTTTGATTCTTTTCTTTTTTTTATTTCCTCTTTCTTAGAATTTGGGACTACTTTGGCTATATTGCTAATTAATATTGATTTCTAAAACACTTCCTTGCTCCTAGAAATACACATCTAAAATTGTGGTTTGCAAGATTGGACACTGATGACAGTCCAATAACGAGTGTCCTGATAAGCACAATAACAACCATCATTGAGATAAACTCTGATTTCATCTTATAATTTGGGATTAGTTCATTGACATCACTAGTTAGTGTGGGATTTACTATCTTTTTAGACTTTTCCTTTGAAAGAATTAAAGGAAGAATACTTGATAGTCTTGTAGCAGGAGTCCAACAAGCCTGTTCAGAGTCCGGTATTTTAAGGGGTATAACAATTCAGATTTCAGAAGACATTTTACATAAAAGTAAAAAAAGAAATTCTTTAAATTTTAAAATACTTTTGTAAGAGTATAATTGTTAGAAGTCCCATATCAATTATAAGACCAATAGGTACAAACCTTATCTTACAAATTGATTCCGTAAAGTTGAGTTAGGCTTAAAGTTTACTGCTTGTAAATAATAGATTTTAAAGGTTTTTGAAAGACTTTTATGATTAAGATTTTGTAATTTAGATATTGAAGGTCTTATAAAATATGAAATATGTAATTTAGATTTTGTAATCCATATCGTTTTTGTGAAATTTAAAACTGTGTTTCAATACATATCTATGCATTTTCAAATTGTTGTCCATGCGTCTAGAACATATTCAAAAACAATCATGGTTAAAATAAAATGTTCAAAAACCAGTAAGCCAGAGAAAGGCATCACATAGAAGTCAAATTAGAAGGAAAAAACTATATTTTCATTTATTGAACAATCATATGTAATAATAATGTCAATAACAAAAAAAATAACACTGGTGGTAATCATTGCAGAAAACAATGTAGAAAAACTAAGAAAACTTTACTACAGTCACTGAAGATTGAGAAAAGTTTGAATTAGAGTAGAAAAATCTCAAATTTGGGGAAGATTTTTTTGTGAGAGTATATTTTACAGACAAATAAAAAGTCAAACAAAATTCACAAAAATCTATTTAAAAAAATAATCTATTGAAATTTTATGATTTTAAATATTAGATGATTCTTTTTTTAATCTTTTAAAACCTTAATAGAACATTATCCGATTTTGGTGTTTTCTAATTCCTAATAATCTCAATTGAATATAAAAAGAATTAATGTTTAAATATGTCAATTGATTATCAAAAGACTTCCTTTATAAAAGAAAAAAACTTATGAAATCCTAATTGATTATCAAGGAGTGCAAGCATTGGTTTGGACTTCTAATGTGCTTTTAGGGTATTCTTTCTTGAGTTTGATCCTTGACTTGTGGATGCTTGAGTATCTTATCTCACAACTCAATTTGAACCCTTTGATCACCTTAACCATATTGCTTTTGGGGCTCTGGCCTATGTTTTGATCTGCCATGTGGGTCTTAAAGAATTTCCAAAACTTCTTAGTTTTTGTGTTTAGGCAATTGATTCTTGCATTTCCATGTTTTTTTCACTACGAGAAATGTCAAAATTTTTCCCTTTTTCATATCATGTGTATCTAACCACATATCAAAACCATTTTGTCCCTACAGGAATTTGCCACATTTCTTCGGGTACTGGGTTGCTATCCCATAGACACAACCACATTATAGTTATCTGCTTTTCTATTGGTGAGTTTTCATTGAATTCAATCATATCCAAGCCTGAAACTTGGAAGAGGATTTGGAGATAGAGATACTTTCTTGTCACAGTAAAATAAGAGCTCTCAGATGGTAAAAAGTGTAATCTATGATAGCAATTTTTTATCCTCCTTACCTTAGACAGTGCCATTAGTTCATCTACTCAATGAAGAGATCTTCATAAAGAATAAAGAGGTAAATTAGGTTTTGGCCAAATATGTAGTTTTCTCTCTAATGTAATAAGATCATGTTTGGTTCATCTCTTGAATTTCTGCACAAGTTAACATCTTCCACCCACCAAGTTTGTGTTGAGGTTATATTTTCTGCATATATTCAAAATATTCTTGTTGAAAGTGCCTCTAGCCAAATGTGTAGCTTTCGGTCAAACCCAACAGAAGAAACAACAAAAAAAAATGCTGCTGATGCATTGTGGCACTATGAACTCAGTTGTCACCATAACGAATGAGAACATAATTGGTTCAGCATCTGTTCTCAAGTAATGTCATGTCTTCAATTTTTGTTGTAAAATCTTCCATGCCACCAACTTGGCACGTTTACTTGCTATGTTCGATTAATTTTATTTTAAATCCAGAATTTTGCCAAGATCAGAAGAAGGGGTTGTGACTGTGACGGAAAAGTGGAACAAGTACTAAAAAAAATGTTACTTTGTTGTGTGTTCATGTGCACCACCAGATTAGTATAACATATTACCATGTCGTGACATTTCATCGCATAAACTGAATAAAAGAAAACACATTTTACTTCACTTATCATTAAAAAAATGTATATTTTAATATTTGTTAGGAAAAGTTTAACTTTTTTTTCATTGCTTTTTTTTTTTTCTGACATCAACCCACCATTCTTTTCCCACAACAAAATCTGACATCAAAAAACAACCTCAATTTTGTGTCACGTCCTTGTAAAGTGGAGATCTACGTGTTAACTTTTATTTGAACATGTTCTTACCGAAAACAATGACCAATCGATCTCTTTTAAATAACTTTCCAACGGCAAGAAACAGTATGAATAAAAGTAAGTATGAAACCGAATCCAAGTTGAAATTGAAGTAAGTCTCTAAGATTGTTTAATTAGTGTTTTAGTATGTTTTTTTACATTCTTTAAAAAAGTATATGAATGGTAGTTTATAGATATCTTTCCTGAAACCATTAAAATATTTTTTAAGAAAAAAAATCATGACAAAGTCACCCAATTTTAAAATTGACAATATCATTTACAAAAGGTTGTAACTTATCATAACACATGAGAGCCTAAATCATTTTCTCATAATTTTTTACACAAAAATTTATAGAAAAATTCTAACAAAATTGGTATGAGAACTAAATATTTTTAAAAACAATATTTTTTTCTTATTATATTAACAAAGTAACTTTACTTTGTATCAATGAATTATTTGTTGATAATTTAACGGTGAAATATTACTTGTAAGTATTAATATAAATTTATTCAACATTTAGGTTGAAATTGGACCTAAAGTCTAATCCTTATTGTTAAAAACTTTATTGGTTAAAATACTCCGTTGGTCCTCAATTTTGTACCAAAATCTCAATTTGGCCCTCGTATTTTTATTAGTCTCAATTAGGTCCTCAATTTTGTAAATTAGTATAAATTAGGTCCTTTTCGTTAGTGTAGAACTAACACTGTTAAGTAGGTGCCACGTGTCAACTTCTCATTTTTTTTGAATTCTTTTAATATTTTTGAATTTTTTATAAAAAAATATTTATGTCACGTGTCACGTTTGTAGTGTGTCACATGTCAATCTAATATGGTGACACGTGTCAAATTATTGTATAAATCTCAATTTGGTCCTCATATTTGTTAATTTGATTTGATTTCAGTCCCAAATTTTTTTAAAAAATTTCAATTTTAGGCACTCCAAATTTAGACCAAAATTTACTTTTATATAATTTTTAATTTGGTCTAAATTTGGAGCACATGAAATTAAAAATTTTTAAAAAAATTTGGGACTGGAATCAAATCAAATTAAAAAATATGAGAACCAAATTAAGATTCATATAATAATTTGACACGTGTCATCATATTAGATTGACACGTGGCACACTACAAACGTGACATGTGGCATAAATATTTTTAAAAAAAAAATTAAAAAAAAGAGGAGCTGACATGTGGCACTTACTTAACGGTATTAGTTCTACACTAACGGAAATGACCTAATTGATATTAATTTACAAAGTTGAGGACTTAATTGAGACTAATAAAAATACAAGGACCAAATTGAAATTTTTGTACAAAAACGAGGACCAATGGAATATTTTAACCAACCTTATTTTGATATGATACATCTTATGGTACAATGCACGAATTTTTATTGTATTTTATTAACTTGGGGATATTAAGATGTTTTCTCAATTTATTAGCCTTTCGATGTCTTTTTATTTTGCAAATGAATTAAACTAGCATAATTCCCAACAAAATTTATAAGAGAATTTCTGTATCTAAAATGAAAGCAATTATTTGATATTAAAAGTTTCAAAGCTCAAATATTGTGTTAGTGTTGACCTCTTTGTCAAATCTAACTTCAATTTCAAACATGGTTGGCTGAGTGTCGTAATTGATGTCTTCCTTCATTTGAGTGCTTACTACGAAAATTATTTAGTAACTACATTATTCAAATCATTATTTACATGTCATGCAATTAAGTACTATTTTAAAAAGTAAATAATTTAAATATATGCTATAGACAAATTGATTCCTGCCAAATAATTTCTCATTTATTAAATGTGTCACGTTAGCATACCCAAATTTATGACAATTGCAAATTTTAATTTTAATCAAAAAGTACATCATTAGTATAGCTATACGTAAAACATAAGGGTAAGCAAGCACTAACTTTCTTTTCTACCATTCTTTTTCCTTGATAAAATCAAATTACAATTTATAATCTTATAAATTAATATTATACGAGATTTAATTATTAAGTTTAAACTTTGCTTTTTAATATAATATAAGAATCTTATTGGACTTTATAATTCATTATCATATACTAATATCTAATCACACGTTTAAAATATTCAAATTTTTTTAAGAAAATGTGTTAAAAATCTCACATGCACTTAAGATAAAATTAAATTAAAAAATCTCTCTTTATAAACTAGCTTAAAGCCAATTTCCTAATACACATTCCATTAACTTGAGTTTCACAATCATTTGAGAAAAAAAACGGGTAAAGATTAAGACTCACCAAACCAGAAATGGTGATGATTCTCATATAGTTATTTTTTACCTCAGAGGAGGGTGAGTCAGAAGCAGACACATAGTTGTTCATTTATTTGCTTGAGTGGTTTATCACATTTACCCCAACCTCCACCCACATTGTTTTCTGTAAACAAACCTAAAAATTGGTCGCATGCACCTCGTATGAAAAAAAAAATAAATACTAATGTATATGCACTATAGACATGTCTAGATGCATCAACATTTAACATTCATCACTGTCTTCACACCACTCCTCTTATTTATCTATTATTTTGTCCTAAAGTACATAATTTTATAAGGGGGAAAAGAGTAGGTAAAGGAAGAATATTCTGTGGCTTGCTTCACAGAAAATGTCAAGAGTGACATCTTTAATGGCGAATATAGGGAATACCTGTTAGGAATTATAGTTTGTGTTGGAAAGATATTAAGTTTTCAGCTTTTATGTTGGATGTAATCTTGATGGGTTATATATATTTTTTTCATATATGATATGTTATAGTCATCGAGATTATAATTTTAGGTATATTTTTCCTTTTTTGTGTTGTGGTTATACGGTTAATCACTCTGAATCATCGATTTTGATACACTGCTGAATTTATATTTTATTATACGGGTTAGGGTCATTGAGAGATTATAGATTTATGTATATATGACATTGGTCTTACATATATAAGTAATTTGACATTAGTTTTATCTCAAAATCTTAAGGTAATGGTGCTATGGATCTTTATTATTATATAATTTTTAACTTTATCTATTATATTCTATGTGAAACTTTTGATTCAAACTTAAAGTATTGTCAACAAATCTGAGATCTTTTATATTGACAATTCACCTCTCAGAGAAATGGTCTATTTCTCTGGCTTATCTCGAGATGGATTCTCCCAATATTCAATCAACAAAACTAATTTTGGAGCAGATCTTTATTTGCTGAAAAGAATTTGTAAAAATAGTTTTAATTTTATGAAAATTTAGTTTCTAGTATAATATAAATATATAAACATGTTTTTAAAAATAATAAAACCATCAATCGTGTTGTAAAATTGATTCTCCCTTAAAATATTCTCTCCATATTTTATAAATATTCCCACATCTTTATGGAGCCTATACATACGTATGAACACACTTTATGACTTGAACCCTTGGTGTCAACCAAAGATTAAGAAGCATCGTGTTCTTTTTTGCTGACAGAAGAAAAAACTTGATGCATTATCAATTTTTTTTATTACAAATATTAGTATTTTGTTAGTTTGTTTTATTAGAAAATGTATTTTATTACTAGTATGAAGCTCAAACATGTCTCATTAATAACGTTTTCTGTATCCGATATGTATTAGACACCAATATACATATGATATTCGTAATATATATATATATATATATATATATATATATATATATATATATATAAAAAATAT
>Ga0099822_1005416_pt1 | contig 16659 bp, 10 predicted proteins | sample CowpeawhiteBW_FD_76839 | JGI IMG/M metagenome (GOLD analysis project Ga0099822, IMG submission 76839) | Root nodule microbial communities of legume samples collected from California USA - Cow pea white BW | ecosystem: Host-associated > Plants > Roots > Nodule | place: USA: California | collected...
TGAGTAAACCACTCACCTTGAATTTCTTGATCATCATCAGATTGGCAAGGATTGTCTGAACTTAAATAAACTTGTTCTTCACCAGGAATCAAAGATAAAATGAAGTCATTTACTTGTTCAACATTATCAATTGTAGGGCAAAGTATAGCACCATCATCAAAGAATCCAGGAGTCATGATATTTTCAATTAGACCACCATAAACAAATTTGACTAAAGAAAGTAAAGGTGTTTCACTTTTGCTGAATTAGAAGATCTGTTGGTATTGAAATGTTTGCTTCACCACTTTCATTCAAATTCATATTTCCATCTCCAATTTTAAGAATCCAATCAGCAAATTCTTTTATATCTTTTGCACTTTCATTTGAAGCAGCATTCTTTAACCTCATGTTTTGTGATAGCTTAAGAACTGTGCAATATTGTCATAAATCAGAGTAGTTAATTGATGAGTTCACAATATCATACCTTGATCCTTTTCTTACTACTGGCAAGATTTGTCTAAAATCACCGCCCAAGACAACAACCTTTCCACCAAATGGTTTGCCAGCATTATGTTCATTCGTAGCTCTCATAATGTCTCTCAATGTTCTATCAAAAGCTTGAAAGTATAGCTTATTCATCATAGGAGCTTCATCCCATATTATAAGTTTTGTTTCCATCAATAGTTTAGCACGAAGACTTCCTTGATTGATGTCGTAGGTTGATTCATCATTGATTGCTAATGATATGCAAAAAGTAGAATGAGCAGTTTTACCTCTAGGAAGCAATAAAGATGCAATGCCACTTGAAGCTACATTAAGGGCAATCATTATGTTGGCTCTAATAGCAACTAACAAAAGTTTCCAAAGATATGTTTCTCCAGTACCACCATAACCATATAAGAAAAAGAAATTCCCTACCTCTAAATTCACTTTTGTCATAATTTTGTTATAAACATGTAGTTGCTCATTAGTGAGTGACTGCAATAGAGATTGATGTAGCTTCTCCATTTGTTCTTTATCATAATTCATTTCATCAATAATGAACCTGTTGTGAAATTTGAATGAATTTGAAAGATCAAGTTGAGGAAGGGAACTATAATCTGTTAAAGCTCGCCCATTTGAATTTAGAAGTTCTTGTACTTCTAGGAGACAAAGATTGTGTAAATCATGTTCTTCCATTTGAAAACCTACAAAATAGAACATGTAATCAATATATAATTATGGAATAAACAATGGAGATTACTTTTATTTAGTACCTGGTATGTTCAAGTCTTTTATTTTGGTCAAGTTCCTGCCTTCCTCAATTTTGTTGTTAGCTTCAAACCAAGCTAGAAACATGGTATTCATATTCTCATTCCTCTACAATACATCATTAATTCGATCATCATCTTTAAACAAAACTGGTTGTTGATCTTGTAAGTGAAAACTTAAACGTTGAACAGTTGGCCATTTATGATGGATATCGAAGCCATAAATTCTCCAAACTGCTTCACATGCAGATAAATATCTACAATCATAGTATCTTTTAATCTCATCAACAATACGCATTTATGTAGATTCATTCTCTTTGTCTGTAATTTTAATTGTTGTTTTATTAGGACCTTTGTTGACATATTTGAACAAATACTTGATTGAGTTGAATTTGTTGCAATATTTTGTATTAATATGAGCTTGATAATGCATTAAGAGAAGAGGACTATAAGGCACGATATTTGCATTACCTAATTTATGTCCATTTTTCAACACAAATAAACCATCATCTATACGTCTATATACAGGATATCCATCTTCATCAATTGTAGTTGAATGTCTAAATTTTTTAGGAAAAAATTTAGAACACCGACCTTCTTTCATACATGGTGAGTTGAATCTAGCAGCTCCGCACGGACCATGTATCATATATATTTGAACAGCCTTTGAAAGTTTTGGATAGAGATCTGGATGAGGAAATTCAGCAGAGATGACTTGATCTATGTGCTTTGCATTTTCTAACTTGTTTGAGTCACTCAACCATAATAATATATGAGCATGTTGTAGTACTATGTTGAGGAAAATTCTATTATTTGTTTATTCGAGGCTAAATCAAACTGCAACATGTATTTCTCCATGATGAAATTTTCACTTGCCGTATTTCGGGCTTTACTTTGTATTAAATGTTATGTCTGTATTTTTATAAACAATATTCAGAATATCTCTTGGTTGTGCAGTAAGACTTTTGTAATAAATGTATTTTGGAAGTGTGATTGTTTTAGAGTTTTGATAAAATTGATTCTAAATAGTAGATGTTTGATTTTGATAGAATAGTTGAATATGAAACATCAAACACGTTTAGTAATCAATGAATTGTAATGGAGCAATAAATGATTTGATATCAAAGAGGATTGAAACAATTATCATTGTTGACATACCAATATAATGACCATTTTTTAATCTTTATATATTTGGTCATTAAATTGGTTTCTATATAATATAGTCATTAAATTGGTTTCTATAAAATATTGGACTATATAAAATGGTCACAAAATTGATTTCTATATAATTGGTCACTAAATTTGTTTTAACATAATTGATCACTAAATTGATTTCTAAATTAAAAATTAAATTGGTAATTAACATTAGTTATCTATGTTTTAACTACTTATGATTATTGAACTCTAAATTGGTCACTAATTGAATTAGTGACTAATTTTATTTTTTTAATAATAAAAAATAGTTTCTAAAACCAACTTTTATTGTAGTGGATTGATTTATACCACGAAGTCAATATTTGAAATACGAGACAAATCTTAGACTTTTTTTACACCAACATAAAATCATTTAATAACCTATCGTCTATACGACAAGAAAGATGTAAAGACTTTTTATATTTCTTCACCAAACTACTTTTAAGTTGTATTTAATTCTGTTTTAACTTTTTATACCGAACCACTTTTAAATTCGTTTTAAAATTGGTTAACTATGCTAGTAGAACCTGTCCTTTTTATCAACACTGGCAATGGCATGCCGTGCGCCGCGATTTTCTTTTTTATGTTTTGAAATTGATATTTTTAAATATTTTAAAATTTTAAAATATTTTTAAATTTTTAAATTAATATAATGCATTTATCGTAAATTTACGAAAATTAAATTAGATATATTTTTATTTTTCTATAACATGTTAATAAATAATAAAACATAAAATAAAGTATAATAAAAAAATATTTATTAAGATTTTTTTTATTGTCTAGTTTATCACATATTGTATTTATTTTTCACTCTCACATGTTTTTCTTTTTGTTTATAAAGATAAAAGTAAGTTAGACACAAATTAACTATTTTACTCTCATTTTTTATCTGCTTTCTCTCATTCTTGGGAAAAAAAAGTAACTCTCATTTATTCTTTGGAACATGATTCAAGGAAACGTCTTCAAATATAGGAATATTCAATGTGATTTCTGTTGTACTTACAGTTATTTATTGTTTAGTCATCGTTGTACTAAATTATGTATTAATTTTTATTGTATTAGTGACAAATTAAATATATAAATTTTGTGTCTATTATTTTGACTCCCCAAAATTATTGATCAAGATCCATCACTAAACACTCAGTTCTTTGGATAATTTAAAAATCATTAAAAAAATTTGAGTAAAAAAAATTAACAAAAAGGAATAAAACAAAAAAAAGTTTGATAAAATATCAAAATTTAAGAAACATAAAATAAAAAAGCTTACTTAAAAGGAAATAAATTCTTTACATCTATATACTTAAATAAAGTTATATATAAGTAAAATTTGCTTGTGTCATTATACAGGTGCTGCAATTAAACAATTTTTATTTTTTAATTAAAAATTTATTTAAATTAGGTCAAAGTTATGAGATACAAAATTTATAGATCCCCACTTTCTAATAGAAAATTAAAGTTTTTCTTCTTATTTAATAGAAACTTGATGTGAGAAGAGAAATTTTATATTAGAATTTGGGTTAAATATGTTTTTGGTCTTTTTACTTTAAGTATAAATTGGAATTATATTTTTTCAAAATTTTGACTTAATTTAGTGCTCCAACTTTAAAAATGCGTGAATTTAGTTCTTTGCACGCAAAATTTGTTAAACTTATTTGACATTTTAAACGTGTTTCATGATAATATTTGAATCGTTTACATCATTTGACACATTTTCACTTTAATATTAATTGAGAAATGCGTTTCAAATATCAAATAAACTTATCAAAATTTGATTAAAATGACTAAATTTACACATTTCTAAAATTGGGAGACTAATTCCAATTTTCACTAAAAAATTAAGGGATCAATAAAAATATTTAACCCCAGAATAAATCTAGTTTAGTGGTTAATTTTCTTGTTATAAAATAAGTATAGTAGTTTTTTAGTAAAATATATTAAAATTGTTTTTTTATTCTACAAATCTAGTTTAGTGGTTAATTTTCTTGTTATAAAATAAGTATAGTAGTTTTTTAGTAAAATATATTAAAATTGTTTTTTTATTCTACAGCCTCAGTTGAAAGGGAAATTAAAGGTGAAAAAATATTTTCTTTTCTTAAGATTCACCTATTAGTTTTTTTTTCATGTTTCCAAGAAAGTGTATTATTGTTTTATTCTTTGACTTAACGAGAGGGCTATTATAATTTTATTTTCTTTAGTAAAATTAAATTATAGCATATTGCTTGTTGTGTTCCTATTGTTATCTTTTATTTTCGTTAAGTTCTTATGTTGTTATTACGTAAAATGACATCAGAGTTTGTTGATTGTGTTTCGCTGTTATTGACTTTGAAATAGCATTGTAGAAAAATCTTGGTATACCTAGTGATTGCAACTAGTATGATCTTTCACATAAAAGAAATTATTGTTACCAAACATAGTGTGATAGTGAGAAAATGCATGTATTCAAAAGTTTTGGTAAAGGAAAGACTTAGATATACAGAACTATGTCTATTGGTGACCCATTTTCCTTTCATGGGAGTTTACCTGATGTACTATCTCACAGTCTATCGTTTGTTTCAATAGATAATATCATTCATAGTATTTTAATGTGGAAACTTGATGGAGGAGTTTCTTCCAAGTTATATGATTCAAGCCAGGATGGAGACCTCCAAGGAAGATGATGGTGTGGTGATGTTTGAGGTGGTAAGATGGTGGCTCCTCCTCCAAGCTATATGACTCAAACAAAGGGAGAAACAATAGTGGTGTTTAATGCATTCTCAAGAGAGGATGGACCAACTTAAGAGGAAGGTAGCTAAAAGGAGACTACATGGGATGCTCTAGCCTTTTGGTGACCTAAATCAGTAGTATGGCACAATTTTGACAACATAACATTACTCAATTCATAGGTGAAAATACGTAGGGGGAGATACCTCTATTTATAGAGTAAGGTGTCCCCAAAGTTAACTAAGAATCCTAAAAATGCTACCTTGCATCAAACCCTAAAATTCCCATCTCGGTGAAGGAGAGCATGACACGTGGCACTCTATCTTTTAGAAAAACTTTCCACTCTTAGAGTGCCACGTGGAAAGCCATTTTAGCAAAAGTTCTCCACTAGGAAAGTGACACATGGCCACTACCTTTGTAAGAAAAATCTCCATTATGACCTTCCCATGTTGCCACCTTGTCTCTCCAACAAACTAGGGTTACAAAATTAATCACCTAAGATTAGCTTAAGCTAGGCGCAAACATTGCCCTACAACTTAAGCAATATTGTTCAAAAACCCTATAGTACACTTGGTCCTTAATACAAGGCCTAAAAGAATGGTGGTGATAGAAGCTCTCAATTTAGAGATTTTGGTGGTTGGATGAAGGTGGTTGATGGTGCTCTTAGAGAGGTTGAGCCAATTCTAAAGAATGATGGCCAGAGGGACCTCACGGGATACTCTAGCAATGATTAAGAGACAAGTTTATAGATTAAAATAAATTTTTGCAGCATAACATCATACATCTTAAAGTAAAATACATTGGGGGAGGCACATCTATTTGTAAAGTAAGGTGTCTCCAAGAGGACCCAAACTCTAAAATGCTATCTTGCACCAAACCCTAAAAATCACATCTTGGTGAAGGAGTATGACAGGTGGCACTCTCACTTTTAGGAAAACTCTCCCGTTTTAAAGTGTCATGTGGAAAGCCACGTTAGCAAATGTTTCTCCACTAGGACAATGACACATGACGACTACCTTTGTAAGAAAACTCTCCACTAAGGGCTTGTCATGTGGCATCATGTCTTTGGGACGTCCTCCACCAATTTAGGTTACAAAATTAATTACCCAAGATTAACTTAAGCTAGGTGCAAACATTGCCCTATAACTTAACCAAGATTTTTCAAAAACCATACATTACTTGATCCTTATATAAGGCCTAAGAGAAATCCTACACTACATAACCCTTAATACAAGGTCTAGAAATGCTTCCTGATGGCCTAAGTGAAAAGGACTTTAGCTTCACCTTCAATAGATAATGTGAACTTATCTTGAATTTGTTTGGCCATGCTCCTTAGGGGTTTGCCATCATTGTAACATCCCTAAGGAATATTACTTATATAAATAAATAAATAAAGAAAATGAATTTAATACTTCTCGATAACATCATTCCCAAACGCGAGAATATTTAAAATTTAATATCCAATACGACAAAATTCAAATGAAATTAAATCAAAGTTACTACAAGTTCCAATGTTCCATATAAAACAAGAAAACATAGTAAAAATTTCTAGCTCTAATCCTAACTAGCCCTCACTCCGTCATCTGAGCATCCTCAGCATCACCTGTATCAACATCTGCTCCTGTGTAATGAATCACACGATCATCATCAAACACAAACAAAAAGGGTGAGCTGATAATATTAGAATTGATCATATACAATAACAAAAGGTAATTAATACACCCACCTTATTCTTCCTAACTAGTTCTTGGCCAAGACCTTAAACCCCAAGGCTTTCACCCTTTAAATTACACCATTTGTTAGCCTTGGACTCAGGAATATGATGCTTACATGAACCTGCCCGCTCGTGGTCCTGTCTCTACAAACCTGCCCGCTCGTAGTTTTGCTCTACGAACCTCCCCACTCAAAGTCCTGCTCTACGGACCTACCCGCCCGTAGTCCAACACATGTGATCCACTAGCCACATACCTCCCCGCACGCAGCATCTCTCAAGCATGAGCACGAAACATACGAACCTACCTCGCTCGTATCCCCATGCGAGAGTAACTGGATATGAACCTCCCCGCTCATATCATCACATGTTAACCACTATCCATGAACCTACCCACTCATGGCACAGCATCTCCCGATCCAAGTATAGTATCGTTGCATTAAAACATCACACAAACAAGCCATGGACAACAGCGTTATCGCCTGGAGCAGCCTAAGCGCCGCCAGGCGAAACCTGCCCAGACCGCTTGGCGGCACAAGCCTCGTCGCCTGTAAGACCCACGAAATTTAATTAATTAAATAAATAAATAATTAATAAATTCCGGTAGTAGAAGCCTTTATGGCCTTAAATTCTGATTGGTATGATGTGGAAAAGTACTAGCTCAAGTGGGTTCAAGTACCATGTATGCCAATTGTGTGTTATTTAATTATTATTGTTTTAATAATATGTTTAATCATGTTTCTTATAAGATAATGCTTGAATTGCGTTAGTTAGCAAGAAACATGAATTGGTATGATGGTTTGGCATTGGCTTGGCATGTGCATGGGTGTGTGTTCAAACCTTGAGGAACCTAAATTAAACCTGGGCTGCACGAAAATTAGAGAGTGGTGAGGTTTGAATGGAGAATTGGACCTAAATTGGTGAGGGATTGATCAAAGGAGAATTTTCAAATTTCTAAGCAAAGGAGACCAGGTTAGGAGAGCTGTAAACTCGTATTTTGATGCAAAGGGATCGTATTACTCTCAGTGTGTACTTGAACTATTGGAAAAGATTGAATCTGTAATTGTTGGAGGTTTTGGGAATACGTGTCGCAGGATCAGGTCCTGTAATCAAGCAGGGATTTATGGACATGTGTTGCTAATTTTGGAATGCAAAGTTGTTATTATGTAGGAACGTAATAATAATCTAAACATGAGAGATTTGATGCAATTAACTTGGAAAAGAATACTGTAGGTTTGAGGTTTAGATTGGGTGTTGCAATTTGTTCTGTGAGCTTGAAAAACTAGTACTGCGCAAGTACTGGTGTAGCGCATGGTGGTAAGGGTTGAATCGTCGGGCGATAGCTACAAAACCAATAGAGACTTGCAGCGAGTGGCGCCTGGCAAAGAGGGAGGTTTCACCAGGCGATAGCAGTAGAGTCAGGGGGAATTCTGGAGGGAGTGCGCCTGGCGGTGTGAGCTGACCCGCCATGCGGTATCTACAGCATGGAAGATATCTGAGGTGCTACGTGCTTGGCGGTATGTGTCCCCCGCCAGGCGATCTGGAAGTTGGTAGTGCCTAGCGGTACGTGTCCCCCGCTAGGCGATTTGGCTACTGTAAGTCCTAGTTGTTGGACTTTTTAGGCGTGATCTACAAGGCTTTTGGTGATGCTTCAAAGGTAAGATTGTTGGGTTCTTTGAGTTGAGCTCGGAACGTATCCCTTGAATTGAGCTTGGGATAAGGGTTAAGCACGTAGCATTCCTCGAGTTGAGCTTGGAATGGCATCCCTCGAGTTGTGCTCGGGATGGCAGATGAACACGAGCAACCCTTGAGTTAAGCTCGGGTTGACGAGTGTTGTCGGTGTGAGTGTGCTGGTTGTGGCAAGTACGGATGGGTCCAGATACATTACCCTCCTTAGTAAATAGCTGACGAGTTTGGCAGTCTTGGGACAATACGACTTATGTTGTATTTGGGAACTCCACCTGGCATTACGGTGTATGATCCATAGCAATGGTTTCCCGCACGTGCTCTGTTGGTTGTGGCCGATAGGTTTGGCAGCAAATTACCTTGGGGTAATCTCTAAGAGAGGTAGAACACGAATGATCTGGTGGTGGCCAGGTGATGAGAATTAAAAGAATGGAAACTCTTTGGGATGATTGTGTGGTTTATATATATCTACTGTATATGTGTATACAAATTTTGTTTGTTTTAATTGTTAAGCTCACCCTATATGCTTGTGTTTGGCAATGATCGTGTGCGCGGTACACGTGAGCAGAGGATGTTGATGTAGGTGGTGCCGGTGATGCTTAGACACGGAGCGGGGATAGCATGTGAGTCTTTTAATTATTATATTTTGGAAAGAATTTCTAAACTCTTATGAGACCTTTTGTTTATTAATTCAGTTTTGTAAGCAATGGTTTTGTAATTATATGTGGCTTTTATGGTACGTTAATAAAAGTTTTAAATTTCCCGCGATTTTGGGAAATGAGTTTTATTCATAAATATGATGTCTTTATGATTTTATTTCTTTTATTTCTTTTATTCACTTTAAATCCGTAATATCCTGATGGGATGTTTCATTTGGTATCAGAGCTTTCTTTTCAAAATGATTTTTGGGGTCTATTGGGAGTGAGCTCGTCGTGTAGTTAGCATGACAATTTGTTTGTATTTTTATTGTTGTTTTAATTATGAAATCGTAATTCGAGCTGTGTCATTTGACCAGCTGTAAGATGTGGCGTGCTCAGGCTATGGCTAACAGGAGGAGGAGAAACACTGTTGGAGCTGATGATATCGCTCAGGCCATCCATCGCATGGTGGACGCGATGCAGCCTATTGCAGCTCAGCCTAGAGCCGTGGTGGCACCTGTTCGCCCTGTGACGATGGAGGATTTTATGAGGCATAAGCCCTCAAAATTCTCTGGTAAATCCACCCCTGATGAGGCAGACCCATGGCTGAGAGAATGCGAGAAGATCTAAAACAAAAGATACTTTTCTTTTATATAAAAAAAATAAGTTCCTATATATAGTATTTACCATATCACCGCTTAACATATTGGTTTCTTATACTATATATGTATATATATGATAAGCTTGCACCTAATTTCCTTTTCTTGAATACTATATGATTTATTATATGTTGTAAGCCGAAATATATCCTTATAATTTTATACTTACAGTATATATAAATTATGACCTATAATAATATAAGTTACCGCATATATTTGACTCCTACTAAATTCTAATATATTATATAGCAATATAATACTCTATGTTTATCACATACTTTTTCCCGTCCTCACACATTGGTACACTAAAAAAAGAAAGACAAATGGTTTCATGCACTGTGTACCAATACATAAAGAATGCAACAATTAGCATTTGGGTCCGAACATCATGACGTGAGATAAAGGTGAAGGTCAAAACTTGGAAGCCAAAACAAGAAACTAAAAAGTGGTAACATACAATTCTTAAAACCGCTATAGGTCCTACAAGGGAAGTTATGGTCAATTATTTTTCTCATCAATTTTCTTTTCAATAAAGGACCTGGCGTTATGGCAGAGAAAAGGAAACCTAAAGCAATGAAAAAAAAAACACGAGTTTATGTACATGATATTTATATTTTTTTTTTCTCACTATCTAGGTGAGGGATGAAATCGGAAAAACCCGCATGGCTACAAAAGGGAAGAAAAGGAACAAAGTACTACAGTACACATACCTACACAAAATAAGGCCCTGCTATGCATTCCATGGGTTTCATTCCGAACCACACACGTAAGTGAAAAAAAAAATCAAAGCAACGTTGATACAACGAAACAACATAGGATAAAGAAGAGAATAGAAACACAAACAATAAGGAATAAAGAGAATAGACTAGGTTCAGCTCACCTACCTGGAAATCCTGCTATAATTACTCCATTAACGATCTTCCTTACTCCAACTTTGATCTCCATCCTTAAGATCTTCTTCCAGCCTTTCTACACTCTTTCCACTCAAACTTTTAGAGTTTTGTTCTACTTTATTTTCAATCACACGAAATTTTTCTCCTTTATTCCTCCTTTCAACCCAAAAATAATAATTTAATTAAATCCCTAAAAAAAAAAATACTAATTTGATTAAATTAAAACAATTAAATATGAATTAATTATGATGGCTAATCAACTCCCATTAATCTCCTCGTATATGTCTAGATTCGTAGCACCTATCCCCAGCTTTTCATCTACTCAAATTCGTCCCCAAGGCAAAAATATAAGATGTTATAATTTTATTCTAGCCAAGGTTCAAACCCACAACCTCCCAATTACCAAGTACAATGCACAACCATTCAACCAAATTCATATTTCATGATAATTCCTATACTTCTAGGATTATATTATCTCTGCATATGGTCTCGCATTTGGTCTCTCAAGTTTCAGCGAAATTTGGAATTAGTCCCTCATCAAAACTTTTGACCAATTTAGTCCTTCATCTATCAAAATGCATGAATTTAGTCCTTTTAACCAAATTTTGTCAAGTTTATCTGACGTTTCAAGCGCATTTCATGATAGTATTTAAATTATTTACACTGTTTGACACATTTTTGTTTCATGAAATGTGCTTGAAACGTGAGATAAACTTAACAAAATTTGGTTAAAATGACTAAATTCACGCAATTTGAAAGATGGAGGACTAAATTGGTATAAAGTTTTGATGAGGGACTAATTCCAAAATTCACTGAAACTTGAGGGACCAAAAACATATTTAACCCTTAAAATAATAACACGACATATTTAACCCTTAAAATAATAACACAGTTAAATTCAGACACTAATAACATCCATAGAACTCGAACCCAAGTCTCCTCATAATAGTCAAGTACTTTCAACCACTTGAACTAGTATTATTCATTGTTTTCTCTCTCCACATTAATTAACTTAGGTATTTACGCCCTCACATTTATTAAATAAATATTTATTTATTTATTTAATTTTCCCGGATCTTACATGAAGGACTTCCGCCTGGCGGATCACACCTTACCGCCAGGCGTTGTGTAGTGCAGGGACATCCCTAGAGGTTCTATCGCCTGGTGCACCACCCTGTACCGCCAGGCGCTATATCAGTAGCATAAGTCTACTGGTTTTTAGCACCCAATACAACTTGGTTTACTGTGAAGGCCATCTCAGCATCCAATGCTCCCCTTATCAAGCTATACGCACTAATTTGGCAATTTACGTCTCTCATAAGGTTTAATTTTCTATTATTCATAATGGTCAAGTCCCTCAATCAAGACCTATAAAACCACCAATCCAATGTCTTACAATTAGTCAGTTTACTACTATTACTCTGCATTGATATTAATATTGTTTTCTCAATTACCTCCCAGTTGTGTTATACAATAATTGTGAATTCCATAATTTGCTATATTAAATCCCCCAAGGTTCCGAACCTATAGATCAGGCTCCGCATTCAACCAGCCCAAACTAAGTGATTTAACTACCCCTATATAGTTGCAACGTGACTCAATCATATTAAAGCATAGACAATTTCTTATTCAATCCTCGTAACCAATTTACCTATTTAGCAATCCAATACTTAACTAATTATCTTCACAGTCTTTCATTCTTCATATGCTATGCCCAATTCCTTAAACCTCATCTGGCTGAAACCTACATTCCGACATAGTTATCCATCCTATCATCATTATCCTATTTTAGATTTTTGAACCATCACGCAATTCTCATTACTTTGTCTGATTCACTTTGCCTTCTGCACCTCTCCTAATTCCCTGCATGTTCCCGTTTGTCATGACCCCATTCACTTCTCTTAATCACCTTGCCTCACTTAAATTTCTCTCAACTCAATAACCATCCAATCCTATCCCCAGATTTTTGCCTCTTCTCTCGTCATCATGGGACTGCATAGAGCTGGTTCTGCTCCCTACCATCACCTGGCGGCAAGCGGAGCGCCGCCAGGTAGCATACTAGTGCCAGGCCAGAAATCCAACTTTTCATACCTGCGAGGAACATCAAGCTCCAAAAATTCGATCCAGTCTCCAGTTCCACACAACCCAATCAACTCAATTATGATTTTTTTTAGACTCTCACTTTATAATATCATTCCTTACTTATCTAATTTCTTCCAATCGCATATTAATCATACCCAATCCACGATTTATGCTATTTTTTTATTCTAAGAGGAATTCCCCATGTTTCCAATCGAATTATAATGTGCACTACACCCCAGACCAGAGAAAGATATCACAATATTATGCAGTCACACAAGCATAAAAATCCAATTGAGAGTTCCACATATTACAATTTTCACAGAACATAAATAAAATAGTGACAACGTCGCACATCGCCTGAACGTTCAGTCTCACCGCCAGGCAGCTCATGCCACAGAACCCAGAAATTGGGTTAAAACTGATGTGACGCCTGACGGCACCTTCATGCCCGTTAGGCGGTTTCTGCGCGGAAACCTAGAATTTTGCGAAAACAACATAATTCAACAAGGAGGTTCATGCAATTCAATTCATACAATCACAGTACATTAAGCACGAGTCAAAACAATTAAAAACAACTCCCCTTGCCTGGAATCCTTGCACAAATTCGAATTGGTATGCGTATCCTTCCACCAAAACCCTTATAGCCTTTGCTCTCCACTCCAACCTAAGTTATTTCATCCTCACCACTCCTTTCAATCAACAACAATTCTCTGGAAAACCCTTGCCTAAACTGGACACGAAAATGCAGCACTCTCTTTCTCCTCTAATGGCCTTCTCTCTCACTTACTACCTTAATTATGTGTAATTAACACTAAAACGAAAATTGTTATTAAGTTTTATGTTAATGGTTAATCATGACCCTTATTTGGTTGTTTCCAGTCCATTAGGTTGCCCTTCTTGACAGCTAGAGTTTTCATGCCTCTTCATTCCCATGCCAAAATAAAATTTAGCAAAAATAAAGTTCTAGTTTCTTTCCCAACAAGGTTTGAACCCACAATTGACATACATAGGACTCAATTCCTCTCACACTATCAAGTACTCTCAACATTTGAGCTAGTACTTTTCCACGTCATAATACTCTGCATTAAATGCCTTAAAGGCTCCTATTACCCACATTTATTAAATAATTATTTAATTAACTATTTAATTTTCTCGGGTCTTACAATCATCCCCTCCCCCTTGAGAATGATTTGACCTTAAATCTCTAGGCTCTTCTTTTTCATCTTGCTCTAAATTTCCTACAAAAGGAGTTAGATCACATATATTGAATGTAGCAATCACATCATACTCACATGGCAATTCTAGCCTATATGCATTATTGTTAATCCTTTGAATCACCCTAAAAGGTCCATCACTTCGAGAAATGAGTTTGGACTTCCTTTGTTTTGGAAATATATCTTTGCTCAAATGGAGCCAAACACAATCTCCTTCATCAAATATTGCTTCCCTCTTGCCTTTGTTATTATGCCTGGTGTATCTCTCAGTTTGGTGTTGTATTTGACACTTCACCTTCTCATGTATTTTCTTCACAAATTCAAACCTTGATACCCCTTCCTTATGAATGAAATCACTAGGATTCGACAAAGGTATGAGGTCTAAAGGAGTGAGAAGGTTGAAGCCATACACAACCTCAAATGGAGAGATTTTGGTGGTCTTATGAACCATCCTATTATATGAAAACTCAATGTGGGGAAGGTACTATCCCAAGACTTGTAGTTTTCTTTCAAAATGGCCCTCAACATGGTTCCTAACGACCTATTACAACCTTAGTTTGCCCATCGGTTTGTGAGTGACTAGAGGTGGAAAAATGAAGCTTGGTTCCTAGTCTAGACCAAAGTGTCTTCCAAAAATGGCTAAGGAACTTGATAACCCTATCAGATAAAATGGTCCTAGCAAGCCATGGAGTTTCACCACATCTCTAAAGAAGAATTTTGCTATGTAACTTGCACCATCTACTTTGTGGCATGGCATGAACTCAGCCATCTTGTTAAACCTATCCATAATCATAAAGATAAAGTCAAATACTCTTTAAGTCTTGGATAGACCAAGGATAAAATCCATGCTAATTTCTTCCAATAAGAATGAAGCAATAGGGAGGTGGGTGTACAAGCCAAGAGGCATAGTCTTAGTCTTAGCTTGCAAGCATGTAATCCACTTATGACAATGTTTTTCAAGTTCCTTTCTCATGTAGGGCCAATAGAATTTCTCTTAAAAGAATGTTTAGAGTTTTTTCAACTCCAAAATGGCCCATGAGACCTTCCTCATGTGACTACTTGATAAGGAGTTTCCTTTGGGAACCTTGAGGCACACATAACTTACCTTCTTTAAACAAGTATCATTTGGACACACAACTTACCCTCTTAAAGAATGTTTAGAGTTTTTTCAACTCCAAAATGGCCCATGAGACCTTCCTCATGTGACTACTTGATAAGGAGTTTCCTATGGGAACCTTGAGGCACACACAACTTACCCTCTTTAAGCAAGTATCATTTGGACACATAGTGTAGGACCCAAAAAAATTAAATAAATAATAAATATTTAATGAGCAATAATTGTGGATTGGAGGTATCTCTAAGAGAATTAGTTTGTCAAGTCATAGCAAAGGAGCAATGGTAGCTCAAGTGGTTGTGCGGTGTGGTCTCATAATCAAATTTGTGCATGAAATGTCATGAAATATGTATTGGCATGTTGGTTATAGATATGCTTAATAATTGGATGGATGCAAATTCGTTGGTACTCTAAGAAGCAAGAAAAAGTCATTTTCGTTTTATTTATTTAATTATATTTTTTGGGCTGAAAAATAAAGGTAGAAAGAGTCTAGTGAGGAGAAAATAGAGAGTTATCACTTGTGGCAACAGAGAGGGTACTAGGAGATAATAATTTTGTGACCCAAAGAGTTCAAAGAGGGCTAGTGAGGGTTCTTGGTGGTAAATGTAATATCCCGGTAGGATATTACTTAAAATAAAATAAACAAGCAGAAATAAATACATCATTTATTAAATAAAGCATTTCCCAAAAAACACGAGAAAATTCAAATCCTTTAAATTTAATTTCCAACATAAATAAATAAAGTATTAATAATATACTCAAATCCTCCTATTACAAATTTATTGTTCAAAACCATAATGAAATTACACAAAGTTATTTAAAAATGCTTTATAAACAATCCCAAGATCTATGTTCCCACTCTCTACTTCTATGCAACTCCTAGCTCACCTGAAACATCATCTGCTCCCGGATAATAAGTTACCCGATCATCGCCACACACACACAGATAGGGTGAGCTATGCACAGATAGACATATAAACATAAAATAAATATGCCCTCCATCCCAATTAAAATAACACCACTAAAATATTTCATTATTTTCAAATTACCCATCCCTGATCTTAAAGACCTTCATGAGTCATATGCATGAACTAGGTCTTAGGACTTCACTGTGCTCCCACGAAACTAACCCATTCGTGGTCCAACCCTATGAGCCTATCCTGCTCATAGTCCTGCCCTACAGACTCCTCGTCTGTAGTAAAACATCCAAGCCTCCCTCGCTCAGACCCTGACATGCACGCAATCACCATACTATGGACTCCTCGCCAATAGCAGCCGACGGGAACATAACAGTTCCTTGCCCATCGTGCGTCTGACGCATGTAATCACCATACTAAGGACTCCTCACCACTTAGCAGCCGACGGGAACTACACAGTTCCATGCCCATCATGCATCCCACCATCAAGCACATCCCAGACCTCTATTTGACTTAGTCCTTCAAGCCAACACCACAAACACATGCACATAATTCCTATACTTTAGGAAATAACAAGTAACAGTACAAACAACACATATAAACATGACTCCTCGCCATTCCA
>Ga0099822_1005419_pt1 | contig 16655 bp, 3 predicted proteins | sample CowpeawhiteBW_FD_76839 | JGI IMG/M metagenome (GOLD analysis project Ga0099822, IMG submission 76839) | Root nodule microbial communities of legume samples collected from California USA - Cow pea white BW | ecosystem: Host-associated > Plants > Roots > Nodule | place: USA: California | collected...
ATATATATATATATATATATATATATATATATATATATATATATATATATATATATTTTATAAAAATATTAATAAATTATATTTTTATATAAAATTTTAAAAACAATTAAATTTATTTATTTATATATTTTTTAAATATAAAAAAAAATAATATATATATATATATATATATATATATATATATATATATATATATATATATATAATTCGTAAAAGTATTAATAAATGATCTCATCATGTACAATTTCAACGACAATTAAATTTAATTAATTATTAATTTTTCAAATATAAAAATTAGTAATTAATTGAATCAAAATTTAATTTATTATGTGTGGTCAAACATTTAAAATAAACACTTCTAAAACAAAGAAATAATAAAAATAAATTAACTTTTTCTTAAATAATAGGTTAATCTACATTTATGATATTGTTTGTCACGCACTCATACTTCAACATTGATACATCAATTTCAGTCACCAGTGTCCGACATGTATCCGTGTTCAATACGTATCCGTGTCTGACATGTATCCACCGTGTCTAATACTTTATGATATTTTATCAATACTTATCAATGAAGTATATAATTTATAAAGTCGTAGTACACTACAAGAAAATCTTTAAATAATGATCAATTTCGATGACAAAAAATAATTAGTCACTATATAGTGACCAATTTAAGTATTAATTTAAAAAATAAAAATTATTGACAACTAAAATAGTTCCAAAAAATTATAATTGGTCTCTAAATTTTTAATTAAAATAGTTATTACTATGAAGTGGTTTCTAAATTGGTCACTAATATTAGCTATTAAAGTTTCGACTACCAGAATAATTTGTTTCTAAATTGGTCACTAACATTACCTACCAAGGTTTTGACTACCAAAATAATTGGTCTTTAATTAAGAAATTGGTGATTATTTAAGAGTTTTCTTGTAAGGGTACTTTTACGATCACAATAATTTATATTTTATATGTTGACAACTTTATAGTAATATAGTTTTAATTTAGATTCACATAATAACAATAATATATTTATTATGTTTTTAAGAATTATTGTAATTTTTCAATATTCATATATCACGTATCTATTACATATCGTATTTTATTATTTTCAAAATAAACACATCGATGTATCAAATGTATGTTGTATCCGATACATGTATGGTATCCGTGCATCATAGTTATAACCTTTTGAAATTTTTATTTGTAAGTTATATTTTAGTTTATAAAAAACCCATTTTTTAACTTATTTGTGTTTCTAGATAAATTTTATTTATTTATTCTAATTTTTCTATCTATATTTATTGATAAGTTTATCTCAATAAATTTATATTTATAGTTTGATGTTTGACTAAAAACCTTCATTGCTACGTGTCAATAAACCTTCCCCCTAGTGGTGGCTATTAATTTTGATAACATTTGATATTGGCCGTAGTATAAATGTAGTGTACAAAGTCCAAATTACTCTTTTTCTTCTTTCATGTACGATCTAAATACAATGCGTTGAGGAAATTGAAAATGGCTTAAATTCGACCACAAACACCACAATTTAAAGTCCATTCATGTACGACTAAAATCATCCTCACATTGCTTTTTCTTCCTATGTATGGCAGTGTGTCAGAATACTACCCATTTTTTTTTTCAAAGGAAGAGAAATGAGATGTGATTGCTTGGAAAGAAAAAAGAAAGTTGGTTGTAATGTTACATCAAAATTATTTATAAATGTCATATCGTTTTTAATTTCACATTTTCATGGTTGCATCATTGTAATAAATATGTTTATAGATTTTGCAAATATATATATATATATATATATAAACCGATAACATTTGTTTTACTTATATATTATAAATTTGTTTTATTTTTTATGTATGTGATATTTTTAACAATCATTTTTTATTGAAATATGTACATATTAAATGTGGTACTAATTTTTTTATCAGCATAATATATTTATATATTTATAATAAAACACTTGGAGTACTCCTATGTAAAATATGTGAAAAATTTAATAATAAAGTCTCACATTACAACATATAGATGAGATTAAAATTTTATCTATAAAAAACGCTAATATATAATTTTATATAGTCCAAATAAGTATATCAAGTGTGTCAATTGTCATATATCAACCACTTCGAGTACTTTGTCCTAATTTTAGATGTATGTTACCATGTGGCTCCTTAGCCGTTTAAGATATCATGGCTGCAAAAAAAAAAATGAGTGCAAACGTTAATTTCTACAAAAACCAGAGTTACCTTTTGCAAACATAACTTAGATGAATGTGGTACTTAATATTTATGAATAATTTGATAGTAATAATATAATAAGTTTAATATACTAAAAACTTGTTAAAATATACTTTTTTAAATGATAATCTTAAAAAATAAATTTTAAGTTTAATTAAATCTTAAAAAAATCAGGTTGTAAAGTGATATTTAAATCTAATTATATAAGATAAATTTGTCATATTCTAAATGACATGATATTTCTGACACGCAAATGATTTTAGGTATAATTGTTTCCATTAATTTGTCTTTTGTTTCTACACAATATTTGTTAGGAAATAACATCGATAAACTTTTCTGATCATTAAAAAAAGCATTTTTCACTTCATACATATGTTGTATCTCCTCTATAAGCAATTTCTGCAATATATAGTTTTCAACGATAGATAATTATAAATACTAAATAAAGCAACCAAAAAATGTTTTTTATTATAAGTCACGACCGTAAAATAAAATTATTAATATACTGCGTTAACCATTGAAAATGTATACAAAAAAAATAATGAAAATAAGAGAGATAAAAATAATTACAGATAATGTTTGATTTGATAGCAACATTTTTCATATTCGCACAATGCAAATGAAATTCATGAAAAAAGAAATTTAAAACTTTTCAGTAGTTTTATCTCCATATCATAAAATTGTAATTAAACAAAATGCATGAATAAACAGCAACATAGAAGTTTCATGTCACAGCTACATGGTGTTGGGTTGGTTTTGATGTTCCTCTGAATCATAATGCAAAGAGATCAATATATTCAACCTCACAATAACTAAATAAGAAATATTTTTCTTATAAAAAATTTAATTGATACTTTTTTAAAAGTGAATACTAAATTGATATATTTGAACAAAATTAAATTCATCCAACTAATTAAATCTATAAAAAATAAGAATTTTTTCTTCTGCTATAGAAAAAGTTAATGACTGTATTTGGTTTCAAGTTAATTAGGTTAAATTAAGGAATATTTTCTCATTGAATTTTTAAAAAATTTTTGGATATTGGTAATATGCTAAGTTTCACAATGAGAATAAACTTTGATACCTTATAGTTTTAAACCTGATTTGATATCATAAAACTGACTAAGTTTAAACTTATATATAGTGTACATGATTGGTAGATAACATTGCACATTAACAAAATTAATTTATATAAATAGCTACAAAGAAAATATTCTCAACAAATATTACTTTTATATAATTTGATCTCTCTTCTATGTTGTATAGTGTGAGACCATAGTAAGAAAAAGAATCTAAGATTGTCCAATCATACACAAATAAGCAAGATTTGAATTTATATAACTATTTAGAAAAGGTCATTTTCTAAATAAATTCACGCGTCTTGTTTATTTTAATTTTAATTAGTATATATATAATAACATTCGACGATCCATATTTATTTTCTTTCGCTTTTACATAAAAAACGGTCTCATCGTGTGATATATCGATCTGAACATTTTTAAAATTGAATATATCATATGAAAAATCTTGTGCGATATATGAGGATTAACTATATGAGGATTAACTAAATTTTAATTTCAATCATATACACATAATATTACCTAAAGGGTAACTTAATTTGTTGATTAGTTTTTATTCCAAAAAGGAACAAACAAAAATAAATTAAGTGAGTTATAGAAACCTCTATGAAATCTCGAAGAAGCATAGAGATATATGAGCATTGACATGCTCTATATAAAATGGACCCGTTTTCACACATGTCCAAATCTATGTTTGAAAGAGAGACAAATTTTAAAACAAGCACAATCATTCCGTACATTGTGCACCGCGTGAAATTAATTTATATAAAGTTTTTTTCTCTTAATTAATAAATAAAATATTCAAGATAATATTCATAATAATTTTACTTAACTTGATAGTGTTATAATTCCATCCCCAAAGTGAAGTTCAATGTTAGATACAAATGGAAATCGAGTGAAACATTGTTAGGAGTGAGCTTTAAGTCTAACTTAATCCCGCAAAATCGGCTTGTAAGGTGAAGTTTGCACCTCACGTATATACTATAAAATTGCCTTATCTCTGGTTAATGTGGGACTTCCAACACACCCCTCACACCGAGGTATATACATTTCGTGCGTGAGACTAGAAATTAATTGGTGGTCCATTAGCGACCCGGTAGCGGGTGGAACAGAATGTTTAAAAAATCTGGCTAGGATATATATATTTTTAAAATAATGGCTTTGATACTATGTTAGAAGCCGATTTTGTGGAGTTGAGTTAGACTTAAAACCCACTTCTAACAAACATAGTAAGAAGCACTAAGAAAATCATTTTAAGATTTTAGGTTGAATTAGATGTAAAATATATTTATATGACTCTCCACTAGTTCATGCACATTTTCTTAATATTTTAGTAATATTCTTCTTGATAATAGATTCATATATAGAGATTTAAAAGTATTTGGTAATGAAGAGTTTATATCAATACTCTTCCACATCCAAGATGTGATTAATTAAAAGAGGCATCATTTTGAAAAATGGTTAATGAAATAATTAGTATTATGTATTTAATTGTCAAATATCAATTAGGTACTACAACAACAGCTAATTAAAATATATCCATACTACATGTCAAATGAAAAGGTAAAAAAATACATCTTAAATCGTTAAAAGTAAAATAGAAAGAAAAAAAACATCTCAAATAAAGATTCAACTAATAAAATAGAAGGTTCCCGTCTCGTGAAAACATGTTTTAGTGTGGAAACAAGACTTAAAATGATGAGTGCGATTTTTTTTTTGAATTAAAATAAGTAAATCAAACAACAACAGAAAAACAAAAATACTCACAAATTTATTTAACTAATTGACACATCTTATAATTTCTAAGAAACAGAATTGTTATTGCTGCACACAATGCATAACAAAAAAAAAAAATTATTAAACCGTACATGCTTAAAGTTCTGGCCGTACGTTACTTTAAAAAAAAAAAAGCGCGTTTAGACGAGATGATTGAGAAGTGAAGAGTGAAATGCAGAAGAAGGCGTATAAATAAAGTACAGAAGAAAGAAACATGCATGAACGTGAAAAACCCGCTACCACCATGAACACCACTTAACCTTTCAATTTCATCTTCTCCATCACACTCACTTTTCAATCACACCAAAAGAAAATGATGCATTGAAAACTTTGCTTCGACGTGTTCCAACAAAACTTGGAAAAGTTTAATCAAACAAGAGTTTCATCTTTACTTTACAAAATATTCCTCTTTCTTTTACTTTTTATTTTGGACCTCCAACTATTTCGGAAGGTAAAGTTATTTTTGTTTTTCTTCATTTTTTCTTCTGTTTTTTCTTGTATACATATTTAGATAAGAGAAATGAAATAAAATAACATATACTTTTGTAATCAACGCTAAAATAATATCATTTATTGAACTTTGTTAAAGATCCTAAAAATGCTAAAATAGGAAAATAATATTTTAACAACTAAATTTTGATAATTTTCTCTTACAATTTGATGTGACATCTTTTAAGTGATTTTACATTTTTTCAATTTTCTCATTTTTATATATTTCAAAACCACTTAAAATATGTCACCTTAGGTTATAAGAGAAAGTTGTCAAGATATTATTGTCCAAAAGCATATATTCCTGTACTATTTACAATTCATTGTAGTATTGCTTTCTGGTACTATTTACACCTCATAAGTTCTGTCCCATATATATTCTTAATTTTAAACTCAAAATCTTAAAGAAAATATATTCTTAACTTTCTCGTCTTTATCCAATATGAAATATAGACTTACACTTAAATTACCAACTAAATTAATTTTTAAGGTCATCTCCCTCACTCCTGCACCTTTTTAAACAACATTCCTTGTGAAAAAACAAAATAAAAATGCACATTATAAATCAAAACTAATTTATTTATATAGAAAACTATATAAAATAATTTTTTTTTTGCATAAATTAACATTTATAGAAAGGTTAATTATTCTATTTCTTTATTTTTTAATGAATAAAGTTATTTAAACGTACTCTTACATATACTCTAATTATACTTGTATCGTGTTATACATGTGTAGTTAAACACGTGAAATATTATATTTAAATTCTTATTTTATCTAAACAATATTATAAAATTATAAGAAAAACATAACATCAACTCTTTCTCTCTCTTTATTTTAAGTATTCACACTTTAAGTTTAAGATTTATCTAATATGTAAATTCCGTATAATGTTATATAGATTGTATTATTACAGCCATGTCATGTTAAATTGATCGTATTAGTGTATTTATGACGTATTTATTATAAAGGTGTCACATATGAATCTATTTCCTTTTTTTTTTCAAATAACATTAACGAATTAGATTGTAAAAGACATGCAACATCAAGTAGGTGTGGCTACACATTTAACTGAAAGATAATTCTTGATGTATACCTCATGAATTTAATCATCATACTTAACATGGAATTTTGTAGGTTTGTATATTGAAATTTGAACAATGACAAATAAACAAGTGGTTTACTTTTAGGATTTCTTCTTCTTTTTTCACTAATATTGAAAAGTGTGGGCATTGATGATCTTGTGATCGAATTTACAAAAGAAATTAGAATAATACTTTTAATTTAAATTTTTAAAATAATATATATATATATATATATATATATATATATATATAGTATTTATTTGTTTTTACTTAATATAGAACTTTTAACTCATATTAACTATATCCATGAAATGAGATGTGTCATCTTAATTATAAAATACCAAATACCAAAAAAATAAAACAATCTTTTGAAATTATATTCCAATACAATTTTGTTTTGAAAATTATTTTTTCATTTCTTATGTAAGTTATTAAGCCTTTTCCATGTAAATTATTTGAATTTTATTATCAGTATTAATACAAAATTCAAAAAAAGTTATCAAACTTAAAATTAAATAATATTTCATATGCAATTATTATAATAATGCCAACGAACTTGAGGCAAAGAAGTTACCCAAGAAAAACCATTTAGAGATGAAATGTAATCATAGTTATTAATTAAATAGTTAAATATTAAGAAAAAGGTATGCTTAACTTTAGATTTCATTATATAAGTATTTCATTTTGTGATGATGATCTAATTTGGTTTATGACTCTATTTTTTCATTAAAGGCACCTCTTTAATAATTATTTTAGAAAATTCAAATTATATCTATTTTTAAATTACAAGAGTGTTGAAAAAAATTGTGAACTTTTAATTCATGTATAATTATAAATATGTTATAAAAAAAGGGGTAATTTTTATATAATTCAAAAAATAATTTAATAGACAGCCCTTTAGTGTAAAAAAAAAGAAAAAAAAAACTTGCACTTTTAACTATATGAACACGAGAAATTTAATATAATATACAAATGTTTGGTATCACTTTAATGCACAAAAAGCCTTTCGATGTGTGCTTTCTCCATTTGAACCAAACAGATAGACCTTAATGATTGCTCAAATTTGCTGTTATTAAAAATACTAAATAACCAAACTCAACCCCCAAAAATAAAAAAATAAAAAAGAAAAATAAAAATACAGGGTTGCAAAGAACAAATATAGGCTTCCTTATGCACTCGGTATATATTTATCAGCCGTAACCGTAATATAGGATTTCCCGCAAGAATAAACGATAATAAGCTTACAGAAATAAAGGAAAAAGAAGTGCATGGGACAGTTTTTCATTTGAAAACTAAATATTGAAATTTTTCAACGGAATCGAGAGAGTGCCACCAATAAATGTCGACAGAAAAAGACAAGGACAATTCTCTTTAAAACAAAAATTATATATATAAGAAAATATTTTCTATCACATTTTTAAACAAACATTTTATTATGTACATTAGCTTGAATTTGAATTCGTGATAAAAAGAACAAAATTGTGTAAAACAAGCTGGCTAAACAAGAAATACAATATACCAATTTTAAATTTGAATTAATAATAAAATTATTTACATAAATATTTTTCGTGTTACAAATGTCTATTTAACTTTTCTTTTTTGTCATTTCACAATTTTTATCTAATAGTATTACTGATCGTACATAAAAACTTCTCTGATCAACTCACTTTTGATAAGTATACGAGTTGTTTGAGTAGGTAAATCAAGTTAATAGCCATGTTTTAAAAATATTAATTTTCAAATAATTGTCAAAAAATATTTTTATTTTATTTATATTTTGCTCCATTTATAACTCTATTGATCACTATGCAATTAATTTGTAAAGATTAAAGTATAAGCATGACTTTCTGTCTAATCATTTTATTAGAGAGAAAAATATAATATTCTTTATCAATTATAACTTTACTTAGTGTATTTCATCATGAGTTGGAGAATTTGATTTCAACGGAATTGTTTATCCTTTAATTAATTTTGGTAATCAAACAAATAATTTTGCAAGCACATAATTTTCTAATCTCTTCCATAGAGTTGTTTTGTGGTTACATATACCGATTTCAGAGGACATGTTTGCAATTAATTCTTTAGGAGTGTTTTATTGTATCCTCTCTAGGATATTTTTCTTTGTAATTTTTATCAAACAGTACATTTGTTTGTAGATAGAAATGGCAACTAAAAAATATATGGAAAAGTCGTAAATGACTCAATATAAAGAATATTTAGTACTTTTAATTGTAGAGGAGATTAAAAGGTTTTTTTTTTAAGAGTAATGTTGTACATTCATGTAAAACAGAAATAATATGAAATAATGTTAGTCGTAATCAATTTTAATTATAGCGACACTCTATTCAATAATTTTATTGAGGTAGAATTAAATAAAATCTAAAATAAAGGAAGCACATATCATGTAACCACAAAATACTCACGCACTCATCATAAAGACTTCGATTTAATTTAAAGTCGAAGTTTATTTCAAAACCTTCTAAAAATACAGTGATATCTCTTAAAATATTTGTACAATTATAAATTGCACTTCAAGAATAACCAAAGTCTATATTTATAAGTATACATTTTGATTCCTTAAAGAATCGAAGCATATATGTATGAGTATAGGCTCTAGTCTTTAACATAGAGCTGAAACCTATATCATACGGTTAAGGTATAAATTTCGGTTATCCTTAAATCGCTGGTTATAGTTCTACAAATATTTTAAAAAATGTCATTGTGTTATTATAAATTTTATTTTTCTTAAAAGAGAAGCATATTAGGCAATGTTAAATCCTATTTTTGCACTAATACATCGTAAATATTTTATACTCGAGATGTATATGCTTTGAATAGTATGTGTTGGACGGTCCCACATATCTTACAAGCCAATTTTATAAGATTGAGTTAGATTTAAAATTGACCAAGTTGATATGTATTTGTCTTTCGGATTAAATATGTCTTTGATCCCTCAACTTTTAGTAAAATTTGAAATTAGTCTATCTTTGAAACTTTGGCCCAATTTAGTCCCTTATCTCCAAAGATGTGTGAATTTAGTCCTTTTAACCAATTTTTTATTTTATTTTGTTAGATGTTTCAAACACGTTTTATAATAGTTTCTTAGCTAGCATTAAAGCAAAAATATGTCATTCGGTACAAACAACTCAAATGTTATCATGAAACACCTTTGAAATGTGAAATAAACTTAACAAAATTTGATTAAAATGACTAAGTTCATGAATTTGTAAAGTTAAGGAACTAAATTTGGCCAAAGTTTCGAAAATGAATTATTTCCAATTTTTACTAAAAGTTAAGGGACTAAGAATATATTTAACTTTTTTTTCTTTTTATGTGTTTATCTCTTATCTCCGAATTTTAGGTGTTAAATATGATGAGATAAGTACTGATGCATCATTATTCAACGTTGAGAGTGGCTCTTTCTGAACAAATTTCGTGGATGTTTCGTGGGGTTAGTCATGTGGTGGTGGGGGCACTCTCTCATTTTCATGGCTACGTAATTTCTGTGTGTTTCTTCTTCGTTGTTGTTATGAAGAATTGACATGTATATATGCATAGAACCACAGAGGGAAGAAACGTAGATGCATAGTGTTCAAAGTCTTACACACTTGAAAAATACATGCACGATATGACTCGAAATTGCGTATGTCAATTTCATATAGTGCGTGTTTTTCTGCATTTGGGCGATTTGTACGGCAATAATTTCTGTACTTTCAAGGACAAACACATAAGAAGGATCCACACGAAACTATAACATGAGATTGATGGTTTTTTTTTTTTTTTTTTTTTTTTTTTTTATTTTATTGATATCTTGCACCATGATTTAGTTGCCAAAAGATTACAATTATGTTATGTGTGTGGATTCTAAAAAAAGGGTTGATTTGTTTGATTAGTATTATCAAAAATCAATCTCTTAACTCTAAAGACTTGCATCTTATTTTAGAATGGGTGAGAATTGATCAAATCAAAGCTAAAAAAATGATATTTTTCATAATAAGAATATATTTTCCTTTTGTTTATAAATTTAGTTTAAAATATTTTTAAGACAAAAAAAATATCTAATAAAAGATTTGAACAAAAATATAATTTTAACTAATTATTATTGCTTTCTTTTATCACTCATCAAGTTAGAATATTATCTTTAATCAATCAGCATATCTAAAATGGTGTCTGTAAATTATTATTGGTTCTAATCTACATGATACTTTAACGAGTATTGTGAAACTTTATATTTTTATCTTCATAAATGATATTAATGTTTAGACATTAAACTCAATAAGATAATATCATTATAATTAATTAAATTTGAGTTATTTTTTTCTTTAAAACTTGATGTTTCTATTTACGGTTTTTGTTTCTAAAATATCTCTCACTAAGTTATAAGAGATAAAGGTATTATAAAATACCATTCAGCTCAACTATCGACTGATGTAAATCAAAACATTCATACTATTATATTTGTCATTTAATATGGTTGTTGAATATAAAATACTAATATAATTTTTTTTTTCGCAAGTTAAATTTTTTAGGCTTCCAAAGATATATTATTTATGAAATAATTAATCAATTGTTTTAGTTTCCCTATTTTGAAGTTCTCACAATTTATAGAAAACATTCGTGTGATGTTAATCCCTAATTAATTAACACGTCTTTCATGAATTAAATAATTTATTATTATATAGATTTTGTAGACTAAAATAGGTAAAAATACACTAAATCCTATTCTAAAAATTTTAGAAAATAATATTTTATCCGGTGTTTTTAATATAAATATAGACTTAATAAATTTTTAAATTATTCACAAACTTAGATATTTTCAATTGAGTTTTTTTGGGTTCAATATTTAATTTATATATTTTTTAATTGAGTTTTTATCATTTAATTTTTCTTTCCTTATCTGGATAATGTGACTATTATCTTATCCACTAGGTTAAGATATAATACTAAACTACCAAGATACTGTACCTATCATCTTTACCAAAATGCTCAATTATTCAAAGACCTTTTATCTTATATTTGGATGAAACATTTCAATAATGCTGAGAAATTGAAATACATTATATTTGAATTGCTTGCAATTAAATTCCCTTCATTTTCTAAACAATTTGTTTGGATAAAGAAATTAAATTACCTTACATCTTAATTCCCTGTTTAGATAAAATAATTGAATTTATTGTGAGATAAAATTTCATTTTAACAATACTTATTTCAGGCATAATTATGTTTTGAGTTTATGGAAAATTTAGAAACAGGATCGAAGACCTAAATGGGCCGAGTCGACCTGACTACCCAACTGAGCTGGTCCGACCCGACGACCTAGACGGGTCGAGCCAACAACGAAACCTAAAAAGGTTGAGCCGGCCCGACGATCCAAACAAGGCTTGACCAGCCCGATTGTCGCCCTGCCCATTCGGGTCATTAGGCTCGTTTGTGTCATCGACCCGCTTAAATAGTCATTGTCGTTGAGCCAGCCCGACCCGCCTAGGTTGTGGGGCCTTTGGTACCGCCCGGGTCGTCGGGCCTATCGAACCCGTCTAGGTAATTAGGCCAATCGAGCTTGTCTAGGTCGTCGAGCAGGTCAAGATTGTCAAGTCGACGGGTCGGTCGGGCCCATCTAGGTTTTTGGACCAGTTGGGCTTGTAGGGGTCGTTGGGTTAGTTGAACTCATACAGGTCGTTGGGCCTGCCTGATACATTTGGGTCGTCGAGCCCACTCAATCTGTTTGGGTCATTGGGCACCCAATAGGTGGTCGAGCTTACCCGTTACATCTAAGTCGTCGGGTCATCCCGACATATTTAGGTTGTTGGGCTTGCCCAACTGGTGTGCGTCGTTGTGTCGGGCCGTCCTGTTTGTGTTGTCAGGCCATCTTGATACGTTTGGGTCGTCGGACTCCATTTGTGTTGTATGGCCAGCCCAGTCCGTTTGGGTCGTCGGGCCTACCTAGCTCGTCGAGAGTCTAAAGTGTGAGGTTGAGTGAGACGAATTTCAAATTTCACCTATTTTGAGGATATTTGAATTTCTACTAATTTAGCTAATTGAAATACTTAAAAAAACTTGCATTTTAAATGCTTTTTAATTTCTCTATCCAAACAAAACATTTCATTACAAAAAAAATCTAAATTCTTAAAAAAAAATGAATTATTTCATTAAAATACTCTATTCAAACACACTATTGTGTTTAGCTCTTGTTTTACATGATTTTAAGCATATTGGATAGTAGTACCAATAAAAATATGAAAGTATTACATTGTATAGTTATGTTTCATCTATAATCATGCTTTCAGTTGTGACATACAAACAAAATATTACCCTATTTCTATAATTCCATATTGTCTAGATAATTGCTATCCAAAATCCCTTTCAAATTTTATTTTATTTCCCATTTAGTTCCATTAAGTGGATGTGTAGGAAGTGGGATTTAGATTGGTTATGGTTCATTGAGCTTACTCCATCCTACCTATCACACAATTTCCAAACTTTTTAAGTTATTTTACAACAACAAAAAATGGTTAAATGTGTTTTTAGTCCCTCAACTTTCATGTAAAATAGGATTTCGTTCTTGTTCCAAACTTTGAATAATTTTCATAAAACCAAAACTTTCAATGTGACAAACGACATTGTCACGTGTGTGTCACTAACACAAAAGTGAATTTTAATGTCTATTATTTTCAAATTTTGAGGTCACGAAAACTTTCGACATTATAGAGTGACGTTAAAATGGATGTCGAAGCTAAAAGCTGAGGTGTCTTAACGTCAGGTAAACTGAAGTCTGACTTCACTTAATGTTGGTCATAATACCAACCGATGACATGTTGGTGCCATTTCAAACAAGATTTGGAATAACATTTAAAATCAGTTAGTGCTCTAACAATTGTTAAAAGACGTCATACTATTACAAAGCGGACGTTATTTAATGTTTGTTAGAGCACTAACACGTGACACACTGTTTTTTTAACGTCGTCCATAAATAAGGATAAAAAACAATAATTTTGAAAGTGTAGGGACCGACCAAGTTTTGATTTGGGATTATTTCCAAATTAAGGTCAAACTTCAAATATTAAAAGCATTTTTTTTTCCTTAAAATTTTATTCAATCAAAATTTAAGTTTTATAATAATTTTTATTATTTCACATATCAATTTGTTTATTATTTATTTATTTTTTTGAATTTTAACTATTATTTAAAATATTTAAACTTTAATTAAGCTCATTGGAGCAATTTTTGATAATTATTTTGAAAAGAATATGATAAGTTATTTTTTATATATATTAAGTAAAATGTTTATAACCTTATTATAAATATAAATATATATATATATATATATATATATATATATATATTAACTATATCTTTTTATATTCCATATTTGGAATCTATATGATGTGCATAATATTTTTTCTAGTCAAGTCAAAATCGTCCCATATTAATTAGGAATCATATTTTTTTTCTAAATTTTAAAAGGTTAAATATATTTTTAGTTCCTTAATTTGTTGTACAATTGGATTTCGTGTATATTTCAAACTTGTAATCATTTGATTTCAAACTTTATTAATGAATGGATCTAGTCTCATAATCATAAGACATTAAAGATTTGCAAAGGTGGAAAACATGTTGCCACATGTCCACTGATACCATTAATTTCTACCTTTTAATTGTGTCATATGTTTTTTGAATAAATAAAATCTTCCTTAATTTTTATCTTGTTTAATCTTCACTTTTCAAATTCTTCCAAATCCTTTCAATTTATAAATCCTAGGTTCTCCACTATGAAGAACTATCTCTTTTTGTTGAGATTATATTTAATAAGCTAATATATTGTGTTATTTGTGATGTTAATATATATGTTTTTTTTCCATGTTTAGGTTAGTATTTGATTTATATTAATGTTTGTTGTGGCTTGAACTTGATTCATTAGTAATTTTAAGACTTTTGAACTTAATTCATAATTTAATTTTTTAAGGATTCAAGGAATTGAAATTTATTATAGGTTCAAAATCATTAAAGATAGGATTTGAGTATAATTGTGAGTTAATTTCAACATAAATATGTAATTGAGTTGATTGTGAATGCATTGCACACTAACAGTTTAATAACATATAAATTTTTTTAATACCAAATACGCACATACTGATATATTTTAAAGATAAACTTACTTTAAATAATCTTCTTTTTAACAAGGCAGAAATATAATATCAGAGTACCAACCCTTTTACAATTTCACGATGTCACATAAGTAGTCTTATACCTAAAACGATAATAATGGAGAAGAAAATCATTAAGTTCTGTTTTAATACTTTTTGCTGTTTTTGTTTGAATAATCCCACTTCTAAAGTATATATATTCAATTTGGAATCGATGCATGGAGAAATTTTTGCAATTATCTATTATTTGCAACTTCGTTTTCGGCTTGGTCTACATCTTTTAGAAATTTTTCTTATATTTTAGTGCAAAACTCTTCTCTAATAAAAGTTGTCCGATATAATTAATATTTTCCTCTTCACATTCATACTTATTCAGTGATTGCATTATAAAATTTTGACAAATTCATATACATATGATTTTATATTCTTTCTGTAGAACACAAAGTCATAAGCTTCAACTTCACCAACACCCAAACATCCAGAAATTAAAGAAAAGTTTGTGATGATTTATATCCCACCTACTGATAGCAAAAAAAGTTTCACGATAGAAGAAAAATATGCAATGAATACCAAATGAAGAAATCACTCATTTGTTAATAAAGTAAATACGAATATTCAACTGGTAGATATCTGTTATCCATTATTAATGATTCTTATTTAAATCTTTTTAAAATAATTAGTTAACAAAAACAAAGTTATTAATAAAAAAATATAGATTTACGTGTTTTATTTATGTTTATGAAATTAAAATTAATTTTAAAGAGAATATATAACGTTTTAAATTTATACTTTACCGTGAAATTTATTTAATTTTTTTTTAAAAAAAGGCTAAATTTATTTGTAATGACATGTTATTATACAACTTTATTTAGATTTCATCTTAAGATTAATTTTTTATTGTAAATATTTAATAAACAATTTCATTCTTTTTTTCTAAATATCTGCAAATATGTATAAATACTATGTAGATACCCATTGAAAAACGTTGGAGATAATTTTAGTCAAAATAATGACTTGTGGAGGTGTAGTTGTTGTGATGTTGTGCTTCATGTGGGTCAAATAAGGAATAAGTATTGTGTGAATAGTTTCTAAACCAAAGGGGGTGAGTGTTCAATAACTTTAATAGCATAGGGGGTGTACGTGTAATAGAATTAATAATATAAGGGGGTTATATGTAATAAATTTAATAATTGCAAGGGTGTATATGTAATATGCATATAACACTATATACCTAACATGTAGGAGAATGAATAGTTGAAAGAGTAATGAAATTAATTAAACTGGGAGAGGGTTTAGGTAGAATAAAACAACAATTTTTGTTGCATTTATCATAAGTCTTTCTTTTACTATAGCATGTTTGGGATGTCAAACAAATTAAAATAAAATACATTACTGTCATAAATTTTAAATAAATTTTAAATAAACTCAAGTTCATACAAGTCCAAGTAATTATAAAAATAAATATAAAATGACGTTCACCCCAATGAAAATTCTTTAATTAGTGTTTTGATCAACAAGTCCACTTTCTCCGATTGATTCCTGAAAAATAAACAAAATAAACCTCAACTGTCATGTGCTAAGTATTCTTATTTTGATTTCATCATTTGACAACAAGCATACCATGAATGTCACTCTCTATATAGGGTTTGATGTATATCCCAATTTAAAAGAAAGGAAAGAGAAGAATGTCAAGCAAGGGATGTACCTGGAAGAAGATAACATACCGATACTTGAAGCTGTACAAATGAAGACAAAAGACAAGATGTGCAGCTTATAAAATATTAATCAAAATATTTTTTACTAATATATATATATATATATATATATATATATATA
>Ga0099822_1005422_pt1 | contig 16651 bp, 4 predicted proteins | sample CowpeawhiteBW_FD_76839 | JGI IMG/M metagenome (GOLD analysis project Ga0099822, IMG submission 76839) | Root nodule microbial communities of legume samples collected from California USA - Cow pea white BW | ecosystem: Host-associated > Plants > Roots > Nodule | place: USA: California | collected...
ATATATATAAATAATACAGATATTTATAAAAAAAAAATATAAATATATATAAAAAAATACATATTTATATATATATATATATATATATATATATATATATATATATATATATATATATATATATATATATATATATTGAACAATTTCATTTAATGACATGTCAAATCATTTTTAGAACATACATTAAATTTTATTATTTTTATTTATTTTTATTTTTTTCTAATATTTTTATTTGTTGTTCTTTTATCATGTAGAATATTATTTTAATGATTTTTTATGTAATTATTTTTATTTTCCCAACTCATTCTCATTATTTTAATTTCATCGTTATTGTATACAAATGTTTCATTTACTATAATATAATAATTTAATGTATTTTCATGAAATTCAAAAAATAAAATATTTATGTTTAAATTTGAATTATTATTAGTTTACTTTTTTTTATGTGTGGTTTCATCTAAATAGTATATTATATTATTTATTAATGTATAATAAAAGAGGTTTAATTATTATTTTTTATCAGTATTAATAATTAAGAGAAAGGAAGTAAATAGACATTTAAAATACTTTTAAACTTCAATATTTTATTTGTTATTTTTTTTAAATAATTTTTAATTTTATCAACGTTTTTAAATGTATGGAGGTTTTGGTATACTTGGGTATGTATAGGTGCACCCCCTTATGCTAAAATTATTACTAAGTATTTGAAAAAAAAAATATTTTATCCCCTAATATTATATATTTGAATATGTTAAATTAACTACTGTTTTATAATACATAGTTGAGAGTGTACAAATATACCATTTAAATTGTTTTTACTGACTTAAAATCTTAATGCATCGCTGTGTAAATAATCAACTTTATTCAAAATCTCATTTTTTTTATTTTTTTATTGAAATAAGATATGTAAAAATACCTGTAAAGATTTGATTTGGTTATTGGATATTTCGAGTTTATCATAAACTTTACCTGGGCTTGATCAACAATATACATAATTGTTTACCGGCATTCATTCAGTTTAATTTTTTATGTGATTCAATTTGAATATTAGGTAAATTAAATTGACAAAATTATACTATTACTAACAAAGTTTGTAAAAAAAAAAAACTTTAAAGTTAAAGTTATAGGAGAAAGTAATTATTGATGGGAAAAAAAAAAAGATGGAGTGAAAAGTAGGTGTTTGCTTGTATTGAGGGAAAGTCATTTATAAGGGAAATTGTGGGCCACAGGTGCCTTCGGAAGGAAAGTCAATTTGATGAACACTTGAAGTTACTGGTTTGGTAGTGGCAACTACTACCACGTGGAAAGGAAATGATTCTTTTACTATGCCTTTACTTAATCATACATTGATGAGAGCATTGGTTAATTACTTCATAAGTTTACATTTATATACTCATCAAACAGACTTATTGGGGTTCACGTTTATAATTTTTCCTTTCTACATGCTCTCAACTTTATACTCAAAACGCTTTTGATATCTTCAGCATATGTTTCAGAATTTTAATTTCATTCATAGAAATATCATATATTTTATTCTTGTATTACTATTAAATATTTATATATTATGATGATATAGTATGTTTTATTTTTCTTTTATATATTATGAGATATTATATTCTATATAAGACAAGTTTCTAAAGTTATATTTTAGTTATTTTTCATTCAATATCTTTTGTGCATATTTTTCCTTCTCATAACTTATACATATCTAATATAGTATTAGAGCACAAACACATTTTGCTATTATGCCGTTTCATTTATGGCGAGTTTTGCTTCTTCTCACCTTTTATTTCTTCATCTTGGAGAAAACGATCAATTTATTTTTGTGTATCTCTTTCTTATTGATAACAATTATCAACAATAAAAAAAAAGTTCTCAAAGTTCTCAATTTTTTCTTAAAGTTCTCGACTTTCTCAAGTTCTTGACTTTATCAAGTTCTCGATTTTCTCAAGTTCTCGATTTTTCTCAAGTTCTCGGTTTTCTCAGTTCTCGACTTTCTCAAATTCTCAAATTTCTCAAGTTCTCAGTTTTGTCAAGTTCTCAAATTTCTCATTCTCGACTTTCTCAAGTTCTCGGAGTTACCAATTCTCAAACCAATCTCTCAAGGTTCTCACATTCTTCAAGGTTCTCGTGTTCTCAAGGTTTTCACATTCTCAAGATTCTCTTCATCCGACTGCACTCCAAAAACTGCTTTTTTCAAGTTAGGCCTTCATAAGCTTCATGTCCATCTTGAAAAGGGATATTAGAGATATCATATATCTCCTAATTTTAATTATTGATGAAGATATCACATCTTTTATTATTCTCTTGTATTATTATCAGATATTTATGTATTATTATGATATATTATGTTTTATTTTTTTTTCTTATATTATAGAATGTTATACTCAATATATTGAATAATTTTTTAATAAATCAATATGAAAATTATATTTTAGTTACTTTTTATCAATTGTACAATTTTTTCTTCTCATAATTTATTCATATCTAACAAAACATGCAATAATTCAATGTTGTTGATTGTATTTTCAAAACCTTTTATAAGGTTGGTTGTGCACACTTGTCTTTTAATTTATTGCTTCAACTTGTCTGAAATGTGTCTGCATATGAAAAACAATTTAGCTTTGCAACCTAATTAATGCCACTGGGAGGAAATTCTAATAAACCGTGACATTTTTACCGGTGCAGACAATTTTTGTGATATGTAGACCTCCACCTCATAATTTTAAACATTGCCATTGATGGCATTGATGAGTAAATTTAATAACAGAAGTTATTTTTGCTATTTCATATAAGAAGATGAGTAAAAGAATTGAGATTCCATTGATCGATGGTATTTATTGGCATTAGTTAAGGAGCCCACAACGATGCTTGCAGAAATAAGTGTGATCAAGTGATTGCAATGGAATTCTGATCGGACAGTGACCACCCCATTAATTGCAGACACTGCATAGTAAGAAATTCACGCAACAATCTCTTCGTTTGATTATGCGATGTGATGCAACAGAAGAGGATTTCTTTTGGATTACGGAGAGTTTGCGAAAATTAACACTAAATTTTTATTACGTAACAAAAATTAATTCATTATACTAATTAAAATAATTTATAAATAAAAAATTTACTGATGTGACATCTCATTTAATAAAAATTCAAATAAATAAAACATCATATAATATAATATAATATAATATAATATAATATAATATAATATAATATAATTTAATATAATATAATATAATATAATAGAGCAAAAGGAAAGAAAATATTAGAATCATCAATTACAGTTATCCAAAATCTATAACTATATATAAAGGAGATTTCATCTTTTGTGTTCACATTTCATAATTCCAACTTTATCCTTTACAATTTAATTATTTATTAAATTTTTAAAAATTAACGGTTACTTTTACAAGTTTTTATAAAACTATTTACTTATCTCTTTCTTCTTTTTTCTCGTACTATTTATCAATAGTTATTTTTCTCATAATTTCTCCATATATCACTTTATTTTTTATAAATATACTTTTATTTTGTTTATTAACTTATTCAAAAAATACGTATACACAGGCGCTATCGCGCCTGTGTTTACGCTAGTATACTTTTCCATGAGTTTTGCCCTACCACACACAAGATTAGTCCATGATCATCTAAGGTCATTATCCTGACAGAGATTATAGAACCTGCTACTACTCTCACCACATTCTACCCTATGTGAGTCTGGCCGATCCATTAGAGTGTCATGATGTAGCCTTACTTGAATCCATAAGTCATTACATACACTACTTTATCACCAAAGAAATTTCTCCATGAAATCCTCACATACCCCACATGTTATCTCATAATAATTACCATCCCAGAATAAAGACATAAATTACAGTTCAAAATATCTCCTAATACTTGCATAGTCTTATTCTTCATGCTTTTAAAAGTAATTCAACCAACCACAGATGCAATCAAAGGATTAAAACCAATCTGCCACATTCTCGCTTAGGCTAGAATGTCTGACTTAAGCGACAAGGTCCTCTCACTCACGCTAGAACCTTTTCGTCTGAGCGAGAACTCAAACACTACGCACAATGCACATCTGCAAGTTCTCGCTTAAGCTAGACTTTCTTGCTTTGGCAAAACTATACTTGTTTGGGCAAGATTTCTCACTTGAGCGACAACTCGTGTTGAAGCAAAGGAGAGTTTTCTGCTATTCTCACTTAGGTTAGAGGTTTCTCGCCTGGGCGAGAACAACAGATTCCCACCTGCTTTCACATGCAACACTAGAAATCCAAACCAACCCACATTCAGTTCATTTCCAAACAATCACACACATCAATCAACATTTCAAAACACGATTCTAAAAAAAAAGGCAAAACGCTTCAAAAGCTTTAAAAATCTTAACTTCCCTTACCTCGAAACTATTATTACCCTTGACGGGAAGAAAGCCCTAGGTTGAGATGAGCATCACAACCCTAAGTAGCCTATGAAGCTCAAAATACCAAAGTATAGAAAGACGAAAATGAGGCTCCAAACAAGATCCCAAGACATAACCAAAGCTTCAGAACAGAAATACAGAAATAGAACAAATGTTGGAGATCAACTTATGTGGAGGAGAGGAATGTTCGATTTGTTCTGAAGAGTACTTCGCAAAGATCTCAGTTCTAGCCTTTGTTTCAAGAAGTGGTATAAACTGAATTAGAAAGAAAGAACAATGCCTGGGGAAAAAAGAGACAAGTTGAGGGAAAAGGTAAAGAGGAGCTGAAAGAGTTATAGAGGGAACAAGTGGACTGCTCTTTTATTTTACTAAAGCACATATATAAAAAGAGAAAGTGGGTTTTACAATTGACAACTAAAATAGTTTTAAATTAATCATTATAGTAGATTGGTTTCTAAATTGATCATTATCAAGATTTTATCTATTAAAAAAATTAATATCAAAATTAGTATTTAAATTGGTTATTCTTGGTACAAATTTAGAGACCAATTTTTTTGGTAGCTAAAATCTTGTGACAAATTTAGAAACCAATATACTATAATGATGAATTTTGAAAATTATTTTAGCTACTAATAATTTTTAATTTATATATTTAAAAATCATTTTAGTTACTAATAACTTTTAATTTATATATTGATATTTAAATTAATATGATTAATTATTTTTTGTCTCTGAACTTAATAATTAATAAAAAAAAATTCTTCTAGAGTAAGAAGGAAAATTGAAGATGATTCGATTCACAAAAATTATATTTAAGTTTATTATGTTTATGAAGTGATACGTCATTTTAATATATAATTGATTATAAGTTTTTTTTTGTGTTATAACAATAACAATAAACAGTTAGTAATATTAAAAATAATAAATAAAGTAATTTTATTTTCTATTATTGTTTCAACTAAATCATGATTTTTTTCCTTTTAATATTTTTTTCTTCTTCATCAAAATCCAGCGTTTAAGATGTTTACTTAACGACTTTTAAAAAATAGTTGTTTTCATTTTGTGTTGTTAAGAATGAGAAATATATAAATTACCAGAAAAAAAATTGAAACAATACTCTAACTCCGATATATAGCCTATAGGTGTGTGTACAAAGGATCTGAGGTAGTGTTAGTTAAATGATGTAAATTATAGTTTAAAAAAAAATAGCATCTAATGAAAAGTTTTTAAATTACTTAATTCTCACTCGTTCTTTAATGAGTTTCCATCTTACAGTTTCCAATAACTTTAAAAATAACAGAATACTTTTAAAATAATGAATATGTTTATTTTACTTAAATAATATTACAATTTTCTTTACCAATTTTATATTTTTTTATATAGGTTGGAGCAATTTTATTATTTATTAAATATATTTATTTTTATTAATAAAAAATAGTTAAATATGTTTGTAATCTTTAAATTTTTATATAAAATTAAGATGTGTTATTGTCTTAAATTTTGATACAGTTTCATCCTCAAATTTTAAAGAATTAAATATGTTTTTAGTCTTTTAATTTTTGGTGAAAATTGGAATTAGTTTCTCTTGGAAACTTTAAAACAATTTAGTTCCTCATCTTTAGACATCCGTGAATTTAGTCATTTAAACCAAATTTTTTTAAGTTTATTATTTGATATTTCAAACGCGTTTCATAACTAACATTAAAACAAAAATGTGTCAAACAATGTAAACAAACTAAAATACTATAATAAAATGTGTATGTGTTTGAAACGTTAAAAGATTAAATTCATGCATTTACATAATTGAGGGACTAATTTAAATTTTTACTAAGTTGAAGGATGAAAATCATATTTAAACCAATTTTAAAAATCAATATGTAGTCCTTCTAACTTCGTGTGATTTTTTTTTTTTTGGTTTACGGGTAAAATGCAATTCAGATTACGTTTGAACTTCTTAAAATTAACCTTATACTTTAAAACAGATAAAACCAAAGCCTGGAGTGCTAAATTAACCTTATACTTTAATTTCATAATCATGATGAATGGTGCTGTTTATGTTTTACTTTTTGTGGCTTGACTAATATACTTAGGACTGCTAGAAAACAACACCTGATACACGACGGAGGTACTCAAGAGATGGTAATTCCACGATCTTTATTTTCTTTTTATTAGGACTGAGAAAACTCTATTTTTCCTTTTCAATATGCATTTATTATTGTTAATAAAAAATCAGTGATAGAAAAAAAATAGAATACTGACCCAAATGATTGGTATTCAAAATACGAGAATGTTAATATATCTAACAGATTTTATAAAGAACAGAATACCATGTCAAACTTTTAGACAGTAACTTTCTCGTATAAAATAAGGATTTTAAAATTTTTATTAAAAAGTAAAATAGAAAATATTTCTATTTTTTTTTGGTTTTTATGTTAATTTAAATTTTCTTATATTTAATTATTTTAATTTTTACTAACATTAAAATATAATTTTATTTCATTATTTAATTATTTTTAAATTTTTATTTGTGAATATTAAATAAACTATTAAATATAATGTATAACATTTATGAGATTTTTATTTTTTAAATGAAATAAAAATTGTTATTGATTAATAAGTAAGATTTTATTTAATATTATATTTAATTATAACTTTTATAAAATTTAATATATATTAATTATTTTTAATCAGTAATGACACCGGTTAACTGTACCTTCCAAATATAAGCGACAGATGAGTTAATTAATTCCAGAGAAAAAATGTGATAAAGACTCCGAAATATTGTCATTAGTGTATAAGACATTGAACATTTATTAATACCGTGGGTTAATGTCATGGCAATTTTGTTTAAAAAAAGGCATTTTTACATCCGAGAACTTCACCAGACAAGCCCACTTTCTGGCCAAAGTAAAATTAACATTTATAAGATAATAAATTGAGTCCAAATTCTTTACTTCTTTTAATAATGTCGTCTTATATAGAATACTAAAAATATATTATATTGATATTTTTAATATATTTTAATATATTAAAATTAGTGCGGTGTATTATAAAAGTACAACGGAAGAAAAATAAAAAAAATCACCCAAATTCTAATAAATTTTCAATTTTTTACACTGCATTCCACTTTTGAAAACTTCTACAAATAGGTGATGACCCTCTGTTAGTTCACTCCACGCCATTTATCTTGGTACGAAAATGCTGCTGTTTCTCTGTTGGTGACACAGTTGTGAGTGCGATCCTTTCACCCACTCACTCAACCATCACCTTCAATAATTCTACCTCTTCCCCGTCTAAAGGTATTCTTATACTTTCTGCTACAACTCCCTCATCTGCAAAATTTTTATTACTCAAACTGGAAAGGTTGACATAAACACAGACACACACCAAACCTTCTTCCTTTGGATAACTTCATGAAAATAAATTGTTTTCTAGGACTGACATAGAGCAAGAATTACTTTGGTAGGAAAAGGTTCAACATCATGTGCAAAAGAAAGAACCGAGGGTCGGAATTGAGGCATCAGAGTAGGTCAACATCGCCGGAGTTTTCTTCCTCGTCGTCTTGTTCTTCGGTATCATACTCACCAAAGTTTGCAACCGAGGAAGAAGAGAAAGTGCATGGTGAAAATGGTGAAGAAACAAAGGCCATGGATCTGGTTGGTTGTCCTCGGTGCTTCATGTTCGTGATGCTATCAGAGGAGGATCCAAAGTGCCCTAAATGCAAGAGCACAGTGTTTCTTGAGTTTTTCAAACATGAAAACTTCAAGACAGACAACTAAGTTCTTCCACATGCATGGGTTTTAGCTGATTCTGGTAAAATAAGGAAACAAAAAATCGTGGTTCTAGGATGTTTAGTTATTTATGCTTATTTAAAATCTTATGGACCATATCCTCATATCCTGGTGAGTTATGTACATAGAGTATGGAGAAGATGGTGACAGAGAAGGGTGGAAAGTTCTTCTTCCCGAGGGGAATGTAATTTGGGTTCATGTACTTCTTTGGTTTAATTAAGTTGCAGATTGTAATTATATGTTAAATATGGATTCTCTTGTTAAGCCATTGTCCTGTTCTTTCACTACATATGTTAAGTCGGTATCTTGTATTTTACCATATATGGTCATGATTTGTTTTGTCGTTTCTTGAAGGTGATCGTGGTTTTTATTAGTTTTTTAATATGGTTTTAGTATAATGATATTTTGAATTATTATTTTTATTTATTTTTAATTGGTCATTTTAATTATTTTTCAATTATTTATTTTGATTTTATTTTGATTTTTGTTAGATGTGTGATCTGATGATCTAACATTACTAAAAAAAATTATATTTCTTGCTAATTTTGTTTTGAAATTTTTTTTTCTAGAAAATATTTATAAATTTTGTTGTGAAAAAAATTGCAATAAATTGTTATCAATTTTTTTCTCAAATATTTTGTATAAAACACTTTTCACAACAAATTTTGTAGGAAATACTTGTAAATTTTATAATTTTGTAAAAAATAATTACCTACAGAGGAATTACCTGTCAATTAAGATTCTTAGAAAAAATGATAGAAAAAAGTCTATTCTTATAAATTTTTTAAACAAATTTACAAGAAAAATTTTATATAATATGAAAATTTTTAGTAGTGTAAGGATGATTGAAATTATAAATTAAAAGTTGAGAAGAAATAATAGGTCAAAATATCATTATTTATGTTTTTAGGGAGTTTTAAAATTTTGATTCTTTACTGATTTTTGTTGTTGTTCCCCTGTTATGCCTTAAAATATCTTGATGACCACTAATTTCAAACTTTTAAAATATATTAAAATTATTTTTAAATTATCAACATAATATATTTTTAATAATATATTTTTAATGTTTAACAAATAATAACCCTAAAAATACAAAAACTCATAGAAAATTTAAACTCGAGTTTTTGTTTGTATTAATCATTACCTAGAAAGATGGGTTTGAATTTTCGTTATGCATTCATATTTATATATCTTCAACTAACAATCCAAAATTTACCATTGATATTATAATTTAAAAGCAATAACAATATAATAGGTTTCCACAAACTTTCTTATCGATTTCTAAATTATATTAAAAAATTATTAATGTATTGAAAATAGAGAAACATTTGAAAAGTGATCCGATTACGAGTTTCATTCAAAAGATAATAGTTCCACCAAAATTTAAATGCATTATATATTTAACAAATACATGTAACACTATAGTATAACATGAACTTTTTTATATTAATTATTTTAAACATTTTATATGTAGTATAAAGTGGAAAGTTTCAAGTATCATCTCATATCAAATTTAAAAAATAAACACAACACAATAGTTTATATTGAAAATTAATATAGTGTCTTTAGTTTACTCAAAATGATAAAAAAAAAAAGGTGGCCCATTTTATAAATATTTTGTCCACAATTAATATATACAATAGACAAGCTACATTATTTGTGACTATATAATTGATGTAATGATTATATACTACTTTGTTTCTTAGTAACTATAGTATAATCTTGTTTTACAAACGATCTTATATTACGTTTTTGACATGATAGTAAACGCAAAACTGTCCCATAAATTTGTCAGAGAAAATAAGCTTAATTTTTCACACCAAATTAGGGTAAAGACTTTATATACAGTGATTTAATCTGAAATATAACTTTTAAATTAGTTATTATATAATATATTGTTGTAATATAGCTCACAAATTCACTCATCACACAAATGAAATCGAAAAACAGATATCAAACTCTCGTGATGATATAATCTACTGAATCTATAATTTACTCAGTTTTCTTACCTATATCAGTCATCTAGGAATTTTTTGGGTAAGATTATACTGAACCAATCTTCAAACACATATTAATAATATCAATATCAAATATCAATATGCTGATAAAAAAAAACTAATAATATCAATATTTAATATAAACCAACACAAAAATAGCTAATTTATATCTAACAATTAAGAAATCCATGTAAAAGATATCATTAATATATTATCATATTATTTAAATGAGTTGTAAAATGATTGGTTTATTTATTTTAAGACGGTCAAACTATTATTATTTTTGTTTTACTTTTTAATATGTTAGTCAAACAAGAAATCATTAATTAAGCAATAGTGGAAAGAAAAAGGACAAGAGTTATGGTGGTCTCACGTGTTCTACCGGCAAAATTGTTACCGGACTTGCATGCAATTCAATAGACAAAAGAAAAACTACAGTTCTACTCTGTGAGAAGAGACAACATTGTGATTCTCATTCACTTACGATCTTGTTTGTTATAAATAAATTGGACGAAAATAAATTAATAAAAATACATAACTAGAAAATAAAGTAGTACTTATAATTTTTTTAATTAAAAAAACAGGATGAAAAATAAAAGAATACAAAATGTAAAAGATAAATACACAGATTTTAACATTTTTTCTATTTCCACCAATATATTACATTATGGAAGGGAAAAAAATTATACCATTAATAAAGGAGATTTTTTTTTTGTAAACATCTTTTTTTTAATTTTATCCTCTCAGTAATTATTTTTTTATTCAAATAATTATTCAAAGTAAAAACTATTTATATAATAAAAAATTAGCTATAATGAAATAATAATAAAGACATTTAAACAAGAATAGAATTATTTATAATACTTTTTTGAAAGTTATTTATTTTTATAACTACTTTTTTCTGAAAATTATTTTATAATGTAATAAAAAAATTATATAATAAAAGAAAGTAAATATACATAAGCATATGTATTTCCTTTAATATAAAGAAAGAAAATAAGCAGACGAAAAGAAATAAAAATAATTTATTAATTATATGAAAAAATAATATAAAGGCAAAATTAACTTTTAAGATTATTTAATTTTAAAACTAAATATAATTTTCATTGGATTTTTTCATTTCTAATATATTTTTATTATGTATTATTAGCATATGTTTTATTATTAGTATTATTTATTATTTCAAAAAGAATACAGGGATGGGGTAGGTCAGTGTTAGAGAAGGAGTTTAATACAAACAGAAGAGAACATGAAGCTGTCTAATTTATTGAGCTTTATTCATATTCAATGATGACAGAACTTCTCCACACTTCCATGCTTAATATTTATATAATAATACCTCTCCTTTCTTTCTTTTTCTTTATTTATTCTCTGTGAAATAAATAATAAATATGTGTTTCCATGATAGTAAACAAAAATTATAAAATTACATTTATTTTTATACATTACTAAAACTTTTCATGATTTTTCTTTTTTAAAATCTACTAAAACAATTTGCAAAAAATTATTTTTTTGTGCTATTTTCTCTAAGAATCTTAGTTAACAGATAATTTCTTCATAAATAATTATTTCTTACAAAATTATAGAATGTTTAAATATTTTTTATAAAATTTGTTGTGAGAAGTGTTTTATACAGAATATTTTACAAAAATATTTACAACAATTTTTTATTTTTTTATATAACAAAGTTTATAAGTATTTTTTTAAAAAAATTAAAGTAAAATTGATATGAAATATGTAATTTTTTTAGTAATAATAGTTTATTGATTTAAGTATTAATAAATGAATTAGAATAAAGTTTTGTCTGAACGAGGTGAAAACTGAAAAATGAATGATAAAAGATATATAATAGTTTGAAGGAGGTAAAAGAAAGTGAAATGCTAAAAAAAGAAAAGAAAAATATTTACGGTGGAAAATGATGTTATTTAAAATAATATATTATTGGATTAGATAATAGAAAGTGATGAAAGAGAAAAAGAAAAGAAAAAATATAATAAAAATTTGTTTAATCGAAAGAAAATAAAATTAAACAAAAAATAAAATATTTGTTATTATTAATTATTAATTATTTTATTTTATTCATTATTATAATTTGTTTTATCATTTATTATCATTATTATAAACATAAACATAAAAAAAATACTTATGATATAATGAATTATATTAAGAAATTTAATTATGTGGACTTTTAATATATTTATTCCTAAAAGCTTGGGTTACGGATAGGTTGAGAAAGACAACTACTACAATACTGACTTGCAAATTTTTTTCTTCATTAGGGAATCTAACATTACTATTACTCTTTCTTTTTATTTTTGGTACTATGCAGACAGAAATGACAGAGAAAATCATGTTTTCATTTTACTTCATTTTCTACTTTTGTTTCTTTAATGCAAAAAAAAAATATTAATTTTCTATTGCATTCACTCGTTTCTAACATTTTTTTCACTGCTCCTATGCATTCCTGGAAACAAAACAAATGATAATAATCTCTGCAAAACTATCCATGTAAGATATCAAAGTGTGTACAAAACTTTCCTTATAAATATCTGTTACAGTATGTGATGAAAGTATGAAATTATAACCTTCTCTAATATTTCAAAAAAAGGAAAAAAGCATATCATGATAGAATATACAGTATTCACATGTACGTACATGGTGCTGTTCATCGCAGCACTGCCTTTGTTTTTTTCACCTGGCCAATCATCTATCTTTATATATTTTTTTAATTACATATTTTTTAATTTTTGAACTCAAAATTTAAAATTTAATTACATTTTAAATATATATCTTTTAATTTAATAGTATTTTCATATAACAGTTAAATAAAGGACAATGATATTTGACTACTAAATTTTGACAACTTTTTTTTATAATATAAAATGTTATTTTATAATAATTTTTAAATATTAAAAATAAAATAAAAATCATTTAAAAGATGAAGCCTAAAATTATAAAAAAAATTTAAAATTTAATAACAAAAAATTATTTCCATAAATAATATACACAGCTCAGCTTATGTTATTTAATATTAAAAATATTTTTAACTTTTTTTTTTCATTATATGTTATGTGTGTGGCTGTAAGGTGCTTCGGATTCAGGGCTTGCTGCCGCTTGTCCATCACCGTCACTTCAACTTAATTATGGTCATTAATATCACACTTCAACTTCGTACATCATGTCAAATAAATTACTCAAATACTGTTTGTTAGCTATTAATACACATAAATTTTAAATAGTAATTCAACAACTACCTCCATTTTTATTTTAAGTACTACATGCAATTGAAAACATTCACGTAAAAGGTTTATATTTTATGTCCTTATTTCTCTAAAAGTTATTCTAAATTACACTCATTTTTTTAATTTAATTTTTTTAATAGATTCATTCATTATTAAAAGATGAATTTTAAATTTCACACGATACCAAAGAATCAATTTATATAATGAAGTTTACATCACATATATAATCTAAATCGTTTATAATATAATATTTAAATTAATTTAATATTTAATCAATGTAAGATTTTTAACATATTTTTCCTCACGTGCACGATATATATATATATATATATATATATATATTATATTATATTATGCGTGAGATAAGATATTAATAGATAATTTGATAATTACTCGATAACAAGTAAAATAATAACAAATTTTGTTTGAATAAGCTTTGATCATGACTCATATATTATGTTAAGAAATGAACTTTAAATTTAACTCAATCTTATAAAAATTGAAATTTATACCCACTTATATATTACAACAAATACTAAATTTTATTAAGATAAAATATAACTCATGATTATAATATTATATTCAAAATAAAATTTAAATCTAATTTAATCTTTATAAAATCGTGATATAAAATAAGATAAGATAAAATAAAATTAGCCCCAAATGTATATAAAAATTTTAACAATGTTTCTTCGGTTTTTATAATTCCCTTGGGAAATGGTCTATTTTTTTACTTTTTAAAAAAAAAAACAATTCTTATCGTCCGTACTTTCTTGTATATACTTTTGTATCGCTGGTTGGACATTGGTGATTTGGCTGTAAGTTTGTCCTTCATATTCACGAGTCATCACACCGAAACTTATGTTTTGACGTGTATGAGTAGTCCTAACAGTCTGTCCAATCTATTATTGGTTTTAACACCAGTACGGATTATTTGTTTTTGTTTACTTTTTTAATAATTTTTTTCGTATTTTTCTTCATTTAAGAATGTGATCGGTATTTGACATGTGTTTATAAATTTTAAATTAAATTTTCATCATTAAAATAATTCATTTAATTTTAAATTTTAAAAAAATATTTGTATTTATTATTATAGTCACTTTATTAATTAATGTAATGATACTTTTATGTAATTTGAGAAATAAAAGTTAAGAAATGTACCAATAACTTGAATAAAAAATAATAAGGAGATTCCATATATAAATAAACACGACTTGAAACTAAAATTGCTTATTGTTTTTTATGGGCATTTTTTCTTCTATATTATTCTCTCTTATAATAAGAACACATTTTTTATTTATTTTGAAGAATGAAATCGACTTTTGTAAACCTCTTGTAAAATATACAATCTTAAATTTCATTTTTAACCCTCACATATACACTAGATGAACAATAAAGATTACTAAAGATTACTTGTCTCCATAACGAAACGGGGATAGTTCAAAATAAGCTAAAACATTGTCCATTAAGATAATAAACAATTATAATTTCAAATTTTCATATGTTGTGCTGGATCTTCTTCTTATTATTTATTGAATGTATGGTTCTTAATCATCGTTATTTCTCAAATTATTCAAGTATCATCACTGTTAATAAAGTAATTATAATAACGAATCATCTTCAACTGCACAGTTTGAACATACATGGTCCACAGTTGTCTTTTTCTTTTTTAATTATGTTTGGATTAATTTTGAAGTGAAGTAAAGTAATATAGAGAAAGTGAAAGATAGATTTTGCTGAGAAGAAAAGTTGTTGAAGTGAGTATAAGCAGAGAAGTGGCATAAGCAGAGAAGAAAAAGAAAGACATGCATGCAGAAGAGTGGTGGTGATGGTTTCGAATACGACAAAGACCGCTTAGTTGACTTGACTGTTCCAAAAAGCCATATTTGGTACTACGTGGTCCCTCAAAATGTTGGCAGAGGTCATGTGAGCTTGGTGGGGGCGGTGGTAATTCAGTGCCACAGTGGTTTGGTTTGATATATCATTCATGAATTCAAACGACTCAGTAATGTGGGTCATTAGGGTTCTTAGTGAAGCTTCAAAACTTGCTCTTTCTCTTCTTCTTTTTATGGATGAATCACTTCACCCTCTCATCCTACAACAAGGGTAACCAAAAGTTAAAAAACCACTCAAATTGTGTACAATACCTGCTGCAAAATTGCAAAAACACTTCTTCAGTATGCACCAGAAATTGGAGCAGTAAACACAGGCCTGGGAATTGGACAATTTCTTTTTCAAACATGTCTATCCTCCAACAAAGATTATCTGTTTTAGTTCTATCACATCATTTATATATATTATGACAACTATTAAACTTCGTCCATGATTCAAACTTCGTTACATTTCGATCTTTTTTTATCTCTGTTATTTTTTTTTTCGACGAGTCAAATGCATGAATATAAGAAGGATCTGAAAACCAGATTAATCCAAATCTAAATCGTGATAGACTCTAAATAGCTTCAATACAATTTTAGGATAGTGAAAATTAATACTCATTCAACCATACTTACATAACTTGTTTCATAAAGTAATGTGAGATTTGTTCCACACCACCTCACGCCGCCTTATCTCTAGTCAAGATCTAGTTCGTTAGGATAAGTTCTAATTTGACTTTAATATTATGTTAAAAGTGAACTTTAAGTCTAATTCAATCTCACAAAATCGGTTTGTAAAGTGAGATTTACACCTCACTTATATATTATAAAATTATTTTATCTCTGGTCGATGTGAGATTTCCGACACACTTACATATTATTTTTTGGCCTAATATGTGACAACCCTCTAAGATTTGTTTCCCATGTATATTTGGTTTTTTCAACTTCACTTCTCCTAAAATAAGGTAACAGCTTGTTTTACAGTTTGATCCACATAATGTAGCTTCTTCTACAAATATATCTATTTCAGCAGACATTCAAGTACCCTTTGCTACATTTTTCTACTAAACCCTTCTGGGTCAAAAACAAAACTTCATTTCACAGTACATTCGTACAAATCAACACAATTGTCGTTAACAAACATATTCGTATGGTGATGAAGAACATACGAGGAACATATGGATCATGGACCAAAGTTATATATATATATATATATATATATATATATATATATATATATATATATATATATATATATATTTATTTTTTATAATTTTTTTATATATATATATATATTTTATTTTTTTTTGTCTTATATATTTTC
>Ga0099822_1005423_pt1 | contig 16651 bp, 10 predicted proteins | sample CowpeawhiteBW_FD_76839 | JGI IMG/M metagenome (GOLD analysis project Ga0099822, IMG submission 76839) | Root nodule microbial communities of legume samples collected from California USA - Cow pea white BW | ecosystem: Host-associated > Plants > Roots > Nodule | place: USA: California | collected...
AACTTTAAAATTTAATAATCTAAACACATGATAGAAACATTCAAAAACTATCTCCCAAAAAGTTTTACTCTTCAAGTACATGAAAGCCATCAAACAGGAAGAAAAATAAAAAGAAAAAGAACCAAGAAGCAACTAAAAAGTTAAGAACTTTAACAATAAATTATAAAATGTACCTTTACATGCTATTTTAACACCTAAATACCATATCCCTTAAGAAATATATATAAAGCACAAACATTTGACCAACACAAACCTTTAACAAAAAGAACACATACAAATGTTAAAAACATAACACTAAGATACATACATGGTCTAGAGAAACCAAGCACCAAGCACCAAACACCAACGTCCAAAACTAAGAAAACACAAATACGAAATAGAAAGGGTTTTTCAAAAAGGGTTTTCATAACAGCCAACCCAAACCTTATTTTAATCAGAAAAGGGTTTTCTTCTCTTCCCCTTCGAACCACTGTTGCCATAGAACCACGATCTCTCCACCATCATCGCTCACGAAAGGAACCACCACTGCTCATTGTCATCGTTTTCCTTTTCGTTGAAATGTGCAACGCAACAAACCCGTGTTGCTGCCGATGAAACGATTTTTGAATTAGGATAATGGAAAAATAAGCACAAAAAATAAAGAAAAAAAATGAAACTAAAGGATAATGGAGGTGAAACTAAAGGAGTCTCTGTCCGACAAAGGTCTGGTAGTGGGCAATTTTAGGGATGGAGTCGATTGTGGTAGAAGATGAGTGAACATGGTGGTCGCGTGGTGAAGTCGTCACCTCGACTGACCGTGGAGGCTCGTTGGACTCTCGTCGGCGTTTGAGTGAATAGAGAGGAGGTTTTCTCCATTGTTGGTTGTAAAGTGGAGAAGATGAAGGTGTGATTGGAGAAGAGAATGAGAAATATTGGTTTTGGGGAGAAAAAGAGATGGAAGGTGAGGGGTTCTATGCGCGAAGATTGATAATTGGTTTTTTTGTGTTAGAAAGGAGATTGGGAATTTGAGTGGGTTATGCAAATGCCAAAGGAGCGGGAAACCGATTTGGGAACGTCCATCAATCCTTTCATTGTTGTCCTATCAGTAGAGTAGTGGCTGACCATCAAAACAGTAAGGCTAAAATCATCAATTGCTTAAAAGTGGTAGATGACGAAAAAACCCAAAGTTTGGACACGTGTCAAAATAATAGATAGGGCTACTTTCATATTTTACCTAATGAGGAGCAGAGTATGTAAAGGAAAGAAAAGACAGGAAATTTCAAATTGAGTCAAAAAGCCTAAAAGATGAATCTCAATCTATGGAGAGCGGGAAAAGTTAAAAGGGTTAAAAGAGGAGAATGACAAAAAAACCAAAAAATTGGACAGGTATCAAAAATTTAAATATGGGTATATAAGGGTCTTTTCCAAAGGTGTTTGTTTTCATATATTTTAGATATTTTCTCACTATTGGCAAAAATAACTTTAATTATAACAATATTTATCGTAAATAAAGATGTCAAAAATAACTTTATTTAATTATAACATTTATATTTTCTTTTAAATTTTTTTAATAATTACTTACTCCTTCTAATTATATAGGTTCACAAGTTCATATTTTTAAATGTTATAATGTTTTTCAATAATATTTGAATAGTTTTAATGTTTAATTAATTGGTTGTCAAGTTATATATGTTGATACTTTAATCTTTAACTATAATATTTATAGTAAATTACTTGAACAATCGTCTTATAAACAAATTTTTCTAAATTAGCATGACAAAAATGTGAAGTTTTTTTCTTTATATTTTGTTGAATAGTAATGATGGAAAATGTGTAAGGTTAGTCATGTTTTCTTGGACTATGTGGACACTTTCTTGAAAATAATTCATCATATATTGGTGGTGAGCATGATGAAGACACTCGTTCTTGATGTTATTATGATTGTCATCTTATGGGTTGCTTACAAAATTATTTAAATATTTGAATACCTAAAAATAAACACATAAATAATTTTTTTATGTGGGTTGACCTACCAACCCATGATGGGTTGAGCCAGGTTGATAAATTTATGGCTCACCATGAAGTGAGTCGGGCTGGATTCACTCATTTTCAACTCGACTCGTGGTGAGCCAATCCGTGAAAGTATAAAATATTTTTACGATTCATTTAAATATTTAATAAAAATATTTTAATTATAAGAAAACATTTATCCTAAATTTTCTTTCTTTTATAATATAATTTTTTAATCACCAATTATTAATATTTTATTTTTTGTCAAATTTTTTTGTTAATTAATTATTTTTTTTTTAATTTTATTGATACAAATAATTTTAATTTTTGAAAAACATTTGTACCAAATTTCATTTTTTACAATAAAATATTCTTTGACCATTAATTTTTGTTATAATCAATTAATTAATTTATTTAAATTTTATTGGTAAAAATAACTTTAATTATAAGAGCAGTTATTCAAATTTTAATTATTGGAAAGTTTATTACATATCACAAGTCTTCAACAAATTTTGATCATCATCAAAAAGGGGGAGATTGTTGACAAAAGGAAGAAGATGGACATCTTCCTTCAATAAGGAGTTTTGATGATGATGATGAATTATAAAGTATGGAAGACTTAATGATGATTCATGGAAAAATGTTGAAGACTTAAAAGAATTCTTGGATTCAAGAGATACATTGAAGACTAGTACATTTTATATTTAAAGTTCTTATTGTAATAAGCTTAACTTTCTTTAGTTAGTTGTAAGATTGTTAGAACAACAGCCAGCTCGCAACTCCTCTAAGAAAAACTAAATTTTTGAAAAAATCAAAACTTATGATAATCGATTACCAACTCAAAACTTTGATTTTTCAAAAATCCACTTAAGATAATCTATTACCACGAACGATAATCAATTACCACTGGCAGTTATAACTTGGCTCTTCAAAAACGACTCAAAATAATTGATTACCACTGGTAATTGTGACTTAACTTTTCATATTCTTAACATAATTTCTAAATAAGTTTCTATAAATAGAGTGGTAGGCTTTCAATATCAAATACAAAATTTAGAGAAGTTTGAGTACTTGAGAACTCTTTGTGGGAAGGCTTTGAAAAACCTAGTGTGGGTAGAGCGATAACTTTCATCAAGTGGGATCTTTTGTGATTGAGTGTTGCTGTTGTTGCTAGGAGAAGTCATTCATCCTTTGTGTGATTCAAATGAGGTGTTCATTCCTTGTGTGATTCAAGGAAGGTGTTTTCATCCCTTGTGGATTTTAATGGAGTTGTTTTCATCTTTTGTGTGATTCAAGAGAGGTGTTTTCTAAACCATAATCTTTCTTATCATTGCTTGTAAGTTTGGTTTATTTTAGTGATTGATTTAATCTCATTTTTTAGAGATTAACAACTAGACGTAGGGTTTTTTTATCCGAACTTGTATAAATACTTTGTGTGCAATTTTCTCTTCCTTACTCTCTTTATTTTATTGTGATATTAAAAGGGAAAAGTTTTATAAAAATCCAATTCACCCTCTCTTGGTTTTTTACTATTGTCTAGTCACTCTTCGTTATTCAAATTTTTCGAAAATAGTAGGGTTAAACCAAACTTTTGCTGAAGGTGCATCTATTGACATACCTCCTCTTTTTACTGGTGAAAATTATCCTTTCTAGAAAGTTTGGATGTAAATTTTTTTGGAGTCTATTGATAGAGGTATTTGGGATGCTATTTTAAATGGTCTTTTTGTTCCTACTATTATTGTTAATAATTTGAAGGAACCTAAGCCCTTTACACAATGGACTATGGAAGAAAATAGAAGGGCTCAATATAATTATAGGGCTAGAAATATAATATCATCTGCACTAACTCTTGATGAATTTTATAGAATTTTAGTTTGTACAAGTGCCCAAGAAATGTTGGAGATTTTACACGTGACTCACGAAGGAACTGATGATGTCAAATGGGCTAGAAATAACTCTTTGATTCAAGAATATGAAATGTTTCTCATGCAGTAGGGAGAAACCATCCACGATGTGTAGAAGCAATTCACACACATCGTCAACTATCTTAGTGGGCTAGGTAAAACCTTTGATACTGATGAACTTAACATAAAAATTCTTAAATCTTTGAATAGGACTTCGCAGCCAATGGTAACAACCATCACTGAGTCACAAAATCTTGCAACAATGACCATGGCGGCTCTCTTTGGAAAACTGAGGGAGCACGAGCTTAAACTGGGCAGATTAAACGAAGAAAAAGACCAAGAAAGAAAGAAAATTATTGCCTTTAAGTTTGAGGTCGTCAAAAGCAAAAGCCCCAAAGAAGATTATGACTCTGATGATGAGAATATGAGTCTCATGATAAAGAAGTTCACAAAGTTTATGAAAAGCAAAGATAGAGGACATCACAAAAGGTATAAAAATGAAAACCAAAAGTTTGTTTCAAATTTCAATTGCTATGGATGTGGGGAAGTAGGTCACGTAAAAGCGAACTTCCCAAATGCTAAAAAGGGTAAAGAGAAGAAGGGCAAAAATGTTTTCAAGAAAAATAAATGGGAGGATAACAATTCAAGTTCTTCTTCAAGCTCATCCAGCTCTAATGAATCTGATGAGGAAGCAAATCTATGTTTAATTGTTTACCATGACTCTTTTGACAGTGAGGCAAGCTTTTGTAAATAGGCTTCTATAAATAGAGTGGTAGGCTTTCATTATCAAATACAAAATTTAAAGAAGTCTAAGTACTTGAGAAGTCTCTGTGGGAAGACTTTGAAAAACCTAGTGTAGGTAGAGCGATAACTTTCATCACGTGGGATCTTGAGTGATTGAGTACTTATGTTGTTGCTAGGAGAAGTCATTCATCCTTTGTGTGATTCAAAGGAGGTGTTCATTCCTTGTGTGATTCAAGGAAGGTGTTTTCATCCCTTGTGGATTTCAAGGGAGGTGTTTTCATCTCTTGTGTGATTTAAGTTTTCTAAACCATAATCTTTCTTATCATTGATTGTAAGTTTGATTTATTTTAGTGATTGAGTTAATCTCATTTTTGAGAGATTAACAACTGGACATAGGGTCTTTTCATCCAAACAAGTATAAATACTCACCCCTTTTGGTTTTTTACCATTGTCTAGTCATTCTGCTGCGCGATACCAACACCACAAACACTTCATGAGACATCACAATTATGTTTGCATAGGAAATTAATGTCTCCTCGCCTTCGATCACGCCTTCCTCGTTCAAAAAGTTGTCGCTTCGGGAGCCCTTCTTTTGTCTGCATCTCCATCCCTATACGAGAGCTTGTTCTTTCTTCGGTGAACAACCACCATGATGTTGCTGCATTCTTCGTAAGTCAACGAGTTCAATCTTCGATCTTTGTTAATCAACGGGGGTTTTCAACTAAACGTCGTCATAGAGCAGGATTTGCAAGGGGCCGATGTTCATGGCCATGGAGGGGCAAAACAAAAGCAAGGTGAACAAGATAGTGAGCATCTTCAATTAAGGGCCTGTAGTGAAGAAGCAATACTATAACTTGGCGCAGACCTGACTTGAAGCTGGTGATCCCTTTATGGTTTATTGTGTAATGTCCCTACTGGAAATTACTTAAATAAAAATAATAATTTATAATTAAAACTCAAACGTTATAATTTATTATTCAACACGCTTAAATTTAAATAAGCCAAATCATAAATATACTACAAGTTCCAATAAATCGACTGAATTTAAAAAAAACATAATCAGAATCCTTAGCCAAAAGTCTCATGTTAGCCTTTTCTCGATCTCTTAGCATCAACAACATCATCTGGAATATCATCTGCTCCTGTGTGACAAGTCACACGATCATCGCCGAACACAAACAAAAAGGGTGAACTCGTAATAATATAAAAATATAATTAATAAAATAGAAATTCATCCAACTACCTAATTTTCGTTAATACTTAGTCAAAAACCTTACTGGCCGAAGGTTTTCCAACATACAAGTCGCACAATTACTTGACCACGGACCTAGGATAAACATGCATCCATGAACTTATCTGCTCATGGTCCTACCTCTACAAACCTCCCCGCTCGTAGTCCAACTCCACAGACCTCCCCGCCTGTAGTCCAACACATGTGATCCAATGGCTACAAAGCTCCTCGCTCGTAACAGCCCTCTAGTGTGAGCACAGAACATACGAAACTCCTCGCTTGTATCCTCACATGAGAGCATCATAATATGAACCTCCCCGCTCATATTATCAAGTGTTCACCACTAGCCATGAACCTACCCGCTCATGACACAAACAAGCACCTCCTGGTCCAAGTCCCACATCACATCATACCATCCCATACATATGCACATATGGTTCACATAATCACATAAGTGTACAGGCATTCACCATAGCATGACATACATGCAACACAAAATAGTGTTCATCCCACATGAGTGAGTGCCAACACTTAAGTACCTGCAATGCCATGCAATCAAGTACTATGCACAACCATAATTCTTACACCAAAATTTCTAAGAAAATTTATCATTATAAAACCAAAAATACTATAGTAATGTGTTACATATTTTGTAAACTACAGACCTCAAATCGACAATCCGATCTGTCAAAACAAAGAAAGCATGTTATGGACCAAGTGTCCATGTTTGAGCTTAATCCAACGGTTAAAGAGTTGGGAAAGTCAATTTTACTACAACTACGAAAATCAGAAATAAACGTAGTCGCCCAACGACCAAGTCACTCGCCCAGCGACCACTGACGTTTCTTGAATACGAAAATCAACATGAAACAGCACAATTTTAGGAATCTTTAAACCCCTAACTTGGAAATGCACCAATTAGAATTGTACCTCACTAATTCACACTTAACCATTCAACTCCAAATTCCCAAAACTAATACAAGATACAAAATTATTAACCCGCAATCGCTTATATTTTCCATGGTATTATAAGAACAAAATCATAGTTACAGTAGCAAGACAACGTCACGGCGTAAATGCCACAAAAATTCCCGAACATGACCAGATTTCCCAATGGCTTAAACACCATTTATAAAATACATGACTTAAACATTCCATATACTATATAATCCTTATTTTAGTACCACTAAATAAAACTCGTTTCACTTTATAATTCAGCAATACACACTGCCAAAAACACCTAAACTTCAAACGAATTGGCACCCAAACTTGAACCTTTATTTTAATACTCCTATTTTAGTCACTTTCGTTTGCATAAAATCCACCAATTGAACTTCTTGAATTTTCTTTCAACTAAACTAAAAGAATATATTGCTAAGCACTTAAGGTGTGTACTGCACCACACTAGAATGTACAAAAGTCCCATGAAAAGCAAATATGTGCATTAAATAATATTAAAACAAGAAGCTAAGGTGGATTTCTTGTCTGTACCATGAAACAAAAAGAAAAAAATAAAAGAATGCAATGGGTCCTTCCAATGTACCAAGCCATGAGCAAAACCTAATTCCAAACAACACTTTGGTTGCATCACTGTGGGTCTCATCGTGAGGATTAAATTCCATAACTTTTTTTTTTCTTAATTGATACTCGTGACAAGCACAAGCCTCAGAAGAAAAAAGGAAAAAAGATAACCACCATGATTTTTCATATATATAGGCCATTAAAATGCAAAACGTGATAGACTTCAAGGAAGCACACAAACAAAACAAAATAGCGCAAAAGATAAAGTAAATGAGGACCATATGTACAGAACAAATACGAAGCATAGAGTTCTGTAAATAGAAAAGATACACACAACATATGTTCCAAACGCATAAAAAAATCAACTTCGCACCAACAAGGTTTTGAACCCACGTCCACTCAATTATCAAACAAATACACAACCAATCAACCAATTCATGTTTTATGATAATTCCTACACATCTAGGAATATAATATCACGTACCATGGTCAAACATATTATTAAAAATAACAAGCAATTAAATTAACACAATAATGACATACATAGGACTAGAACCTAAGTCCTCTCAACATGAGAAAGTACTATCAACCACTTAGGCTAGTACTATTCCTTACATAACTCTCGCATTAAGTGTCATATTATTCCATTACCCACACTTATATTAAATAATTATTTATCTAATAATTATTTAATTTTTATCGGGTCTTACATATTGTGTGACTTTTTTCTTGTATAGTAGTGAAGATTAATAAACAGAGATATTTGAGTTTTTGATTTTTGGTTTAGGGGATGAATTGATGATGATTTGTGTAGGTGAATGGTGATGGGATTAGGATGAATTTTTGTATTTTTTTTTATTTTTCTGGATAAAAATGTTTTTGGAGATGGTTTGTGTCAATGATTTTGGTTTAAAACACAAGCACTACAAAAAAAATTAATTTTTTCTATGGACAAAATCTATATGTAATGAATAAAATCCGTATGTAATTAGATATTATCTACGGATTACATACGAAAACAAATCCGTATGTAAACCAGGCGTCGAAAAATTTACATACAGAAAATATTTTGTATGTAACTTTACATACGAAATTTTTCGTAAGAAATAAAATCTGTATGTAATTTACATACGGATTATTCCGTATGTAATTCTCGATGAATTACATATGGAAAATTTCGTATGTAACTTACAGAAAAATTCGTATGTAATTGATCAGGATACATATGTGTATATTACATACAGAATAATCTGTATGTAAATTATATACGAACCAAATCCGTATGTAATATGAAATGTATTACATACGGAATGATCCATATATAATAATGGTGCAATTTTATACAGCTTATTCCATATGTAAATCTGTATGTAATAATATACTTTTTAAATTGAAAACTATATTTTTTCATTTTCAATTTTTTTTTTACATTTCCTGTCAATTGCAATGAAATTTCACCAACAAGCAATATTTACTTAATCCAAATCCAAGTTAATTATAAAAAACACAAAATCCAAATCAAAGATAATAACATAATCCAAATCCAAGTTATAAACAAAATAAGTGTCAACAATTCGGTCTAAAAGTGTTAATATAGTTCTAATAAAAGTGCTAACATAACATAATCTAATGTAGTCCCCAAAAAGTGTTCACAGATATAATGGTAATCAAACTCTAACAAAACATAACCTAAAAGTGCTAACATAATAAAGAAGTACAAACATCTGAAGGCCTAATATTCAGAGTGGTCATGTCGTTCTTGTTGATTGTTTAGTTATGGTTGCTCCTGGTCTTGTTGAGGTTGGCTTTGTTATGGTTGGTGTTGTTGCTCTTGATGCTGTTGTTGTTGTAATGTAGTTTGTGCATCTGGTGGAAGGAAAGGGAGGACAACACTAACAAAGGATTGAAATTGTCGTTGTTGTTGTTGTAATCGTTGGCTTAACCTCTCATTATCCTCCCTATAATTCAAAACTTCTTGTTTTAGCTGGACAATCTCTTCTGAAGAGTGACTTGAACTTCCATGATATGTGAGTTTGTCCACATGTTTGGTACGAGTAACCACTCCAATCCCATAGATCCAACCCTTTTTCTTTCCACCTGCAGCAAGAACCCAACTATCAGTCCTTATTCTCTCTTCTTCTATAGGATCCATGGGGGATGATTCAGATTGCCCAACACAAGATGTAGCTTCTGATCTAGCTTGAGCATATATGCTCTTAAATTCGTCCTATTATTCAAAGACAATTTTATTCATATATACAATTCATAACCTAATAAAAGAAACAACAACAAAAATTGAAATACTAGACTTACATGTGTTTTCCTAGATCGTTCATCCACAAATTCTCCATTAGTCTTTCGTACATGAGTTTGCTTGAAAACTTCATCAATATGTGGTGGATGACCCAATTCCTTCTCCTATAAACAATATGGTTAATATATGTTATAAAGAAAGAAAAACAAACTTTGTTTGTTACACTTACCATGCGAATTGCATGCTCATGTATAGTAATGGATCCACCTGTATGCAAACTCCCACCTATTTCAGATGCTCGATTTTGTCGGGCTTGTAAACACTTTGTATGATACAGAGGAGAATTCCAAATTGCTAGTAGAGAATTCCAAATATCATCAAACATCCACTCAAATTTTTTTCCATTTTTTCGCGCTATCATAAGCATCTCAGATAGCCTATGTGAGGCTTTTGAGTGAAAGTTTTTTTTATGTGATCCTCATCTTCAGGTCTCCAGTTGACCGTCCTCTATATAAAGACAATTTCAAAAAATATCAACAATGTGACAATTGCATGTTTGAGTGTTAAATATGAGAAAACTTACTTTAAAACGTTGGAAGAATCTCTCTTTTTCTTCACTAGTTAGTGAACCCCATGTAGGCCTTGGCTTACTGTATTGTTGCCTAATGGTCATTGTGATGGCATTGGTTGCTAACCTACCTAGATAAAACCTTAAGAAGAGAATTTTGTGAAAAAATTAGTATATAATAAATTGATAAAACAAATAATACAAACAACTTGTTATATTCATCATTACCCATGAGCTTGAGGTGAAATCATAGGAAGGTCTGCACGACGTATGGGTTCCTCCTGGATGTTTGATTGCACATCAGCTTGATTGGTAGACACTTCAAGACCTTCCTCAATAAGTGAATGATGGACTCCATAAGGCATTGGCAATGGTGAAGACACTGGCAATGGTGACGGTACTGATGATGTCGAAGGCCCTATAGGTAATGGAGAAGGTGCTGATGCAACAATTGGGGATGGGGAAGATATAGCTGTAGCATCAACACCTAATTGGGTGGGTCTATTGACCACAATTGGGGATGGTGAAGGTAGAGGTGTTGGAGTTGGTGGTGGGACATCTATTTTAAGTACATAGTTTGGCCTTTTCTTTTTTGTTACCACTTTTCTCTTATTGCCATATGGCAACGACGGTTGTGGTGGATTACAACCTCTTGCTGACATATCTATGAATACAAAATATCTATAAATACAAAATGGAATAAGAAAACAATTATCAATCATGAAAGAAAGCAACATAACAAGATTATAAACAAACAACATAGTGTATAAACATTTTCAATAACAATCATAACTTTAAGGAATAGGTATTTAACAACATTTTCTTCAATCATCATCATCATTATCATCAAATTCCTCTTCTTCATTGTTTTCTTGAAAATCATTTTCTTCAAGTTCCCCTTCTTCACTATCTACTTCAAAATAATTATCTTCAATGTCAAAGTCTTGTTCTGATTCATAATTTTCAAACTCTTCCTCTTCATTGTCATCTTCTAGATCATTGCCTTCAAACTCCTGATCCAGTTCATCCACTTCTACAAGACCAACTTGTGAATGTTGGAATCCCGAAATACCTTCAACTTCAATAACTTCATTTAAATGTGATACTTCATCTATTTGATAAGGAACATCATCTTCCATATCAATAGCTTTTATACGACCTCTTGGCTTAGTTTTGATTGCAACACACCAACCTTGTTTGTCCTTTCTTGATGTGGGATATGGCACATAATATACTTGTCTTACATTACTCGCAAGAATGAATGGGTCAAAAGGTAAATACCTTTTATCCATTTGAATCTCCACCATTCCATATTTAAGATCCACTATTGTACCTCTACGTGATGGATCAAACCAATCACAATAAAATACAACCACTCTTTTAGGAGAACTTGAACTATTATACTCTAACTCATATATATGTTGAATGATGCCATAAAAATCATCTTCACCTCCTTCTATAAGTCCTTTGATATAAACACCAATATTTATGGTTTTTTCCCCTTGTTCCATGCATGAGTGTGAAACTTATAATCATTTACAAAATATGTGTGCCATTCATTAACACATGTAAAAGGACCATGTGATAATTCTCGTAAGTGTATGTTTCGTACACTTAAAGGCTCTTTGTTAACCTACAATGTAACAAACATTACTTGTGAAATTTTATTACACATGTAATACAAAACTTATTTTTTGAATTTGAAAGATACATACTTGAACTTTGAACCACTCGGGGAAATGTACATGTATATGAGTTGATTGATTTGATTCGTGTACTTGTTAAGATTGTAAGAATGAGCTACAAATTTTTAATAGTATATTGAAGATCAATTTTTTAAGTGATGTAAATTGATAACTAAAATGAAATCAAATGTTTTGAATACTCACTCAAGGTATGGCTTACCTTTAGTGCAATTGATCAATACATGAACATGGGCAAAGCTCCACTCTTTATGGGTTAACCAATGAATTGACTTCTTCCCTGAACATGGGCAGAGCTCCACGCACAAATTGATCCTTCAACTCGAGCCTTATTTTACACTGATCGTTTAGAATCACCTATGAATCTATCAAATTAGAGAGGATAAGTGTATTGTTGTGTGAACGAATTAATAAACATTAAACAAATTCTATGATATTGATCTTACCTTTCAAATGGATACATCCACCTATATTGAACTAGTCCACCAAGCCTTGTTTCATGTGCAAGATGAATAGGGAGATGTTCCATTGAATCAAAGAATGCAAGGGGCAATAATCTCTCCAACTTGCAAATAATTCTTGCAATGTTTTCTTCCATTTTTGCCAAGTAACAATCACTCAATGTTGTAGAGCACAAATCTCTAAAGAAATTACTGACTTCAATAAGTGGGTTCAAAGCATGAGCAGGTAATGCACTAAATGCAATAGGAAGTAAACACTCCATGAACACATGACAATCATGGCTTTTCATCCCAAACATCCTCCCCTTATCTACATAAGCACATCTTGCCAAGTTTGAAGAATAACCATCGGACATTGTAAGCTCTTTGATCCAATGACAAACTGATTTTGCATCCTCAGTAGTTAAAGTGTAATTCGCTTTTGGTTTTAACATCTTTCCATTAGTATGCAACTTTAACTCTAAATTTGGTCGCCTACAATACAATGTTAGATATTTCCTTGCGTTATCATTGTCTTTTGTCTTACCTTTAACATCCATCACAGTATTCAAGATGTTCTCAAAAAAAAATTTCTCTATATGCATAACATCAAGATTGTGTCTTAACAGATTATCTTTCCAATATGGAAGATCCCAAAATATGCTTCTTTTCGTCCAATTATGACACTCTCTATATCCTAGTAATTTTGATAGAGGAGGATTATCAATAACTTTAGGCACATCCCTAATTACATGTCAAACTTGTTCAAAGGTCAAGAAAGATGGTGGCCCACCCAATTCAACTTGTCCTTTTTGAAAGCTATTTTATTCCTCCTGAATGTATGATCATGGGGCAAGAATCTACGGTGTGAGTCAAACCAACTATTTTTCCTTCCATTATGTAATCTAAAGGCCTTTGTATGCTCCATGCAATATGGGCATGCAAATTTACCTTGAGTCCCCCAACCAGATAACATGCCATATGCAGGAAAATCGTTAATAGTCCACATCAAAGTTGCTCTCATCGTAAAATTTTCCTTCCTTGAAATGTCATATGTTTCAACACCACTCCATAACTTCTTAAGATCATCAATCAAAGGTTGTAAATAAACATCAATACTTGTTTTTGGATTACGTTGTCCAGGAATGAGACAACTCAAAAACATATATGGTTTAGACATGCACATTTCATGAGGAAGATTATATGGTGTAACAATTACTGGCCAACAAGAATAAGGCTTGGCAGATGCTTGAATATATGGGTTAAATCCATCAGAGCATAGACTAAGTCGTACATTACGCGGTTCAACGGCAAAATCTGCATGTACTCGATCAAAATGTTTCCAGGCTTGACCATCACATGGACGACGTAAGACATCTGAATCCTTTCTATTATCATAGTGCCATGTCATTTGATCTACTCTCTCCATGGATGCAAATAATCTCTTTAACCTTGAAATTATAGGGAAAGAGAACATTGACTTAATTGGGATTGGTTTGTTTCTATGTTTTCCAGCTTTTGGGGCATGATACCTCAGTTTGTTACAATATTTGCATTGAAATAGACCTCCATCATTTTTCCCATATTCATTGTCATAAAAAAGCATACAACCCTTCACACAATAATCAATCCTCTTAGCTTCTAATCCCAACTTTGACACTAACTTCTTACCATTATAATAACTTTTTGGCAAATTCTCATTCATGGGTGTTACATTTAAAAGCATTTTTGTAATAAAATCCAAACATTGATTAGGGACATTCCAATTAGACTTCCAAGCTAATAATTTCACACATATTGATAATTTTGATTTAGATGCTGTAAGACCCGGGAAATTTAAATAATTAAATTAATAATTATTTAATAAATGTGGGTAGTATAAACCTTTATGGTATTTAATGCTAATTATGGTGACGTGGAAAAGTGCTAGCTCATGTGGTTGAGAGTACTTTGATTGTGTGAGAGGACTTGGGTTCGAGTCCTATGTATGTTAATTGTGTGTTCTTTGAGTTATACTAGTTTTAATATGTAGGATTATGTTAGTGATAACATAATTATAGAATTTGAGGAATTAACACGAACATGACTTGGTTGAAGTGGTTATGCTTTGATCTTGGAACTTCAGGGGTGTGTGTTCAAATCCTGTTTAAAACGAAATTAATCTCTTTATTTTTGGTAAATATCATTGTGGGTTGCAAGTGAAAGGGCATTAAAAACCCTAGCAGAAACCAAGAGGGGCTGAAAAGTCACTAAGTAATAGCCTTGAGTAGCAATCAAACCATCCCTAACTCTAATTTCGGTTTCTTTTTATTAGTCACAATTAGGGGTCATATAAAAGGGTAAAAACAAAGCAATTAGAGGGTTTTCGAGATTGAAAATTGTGAGAGAGGGAAGGAGCACGAACTTGAGAGAAAAAGGTGAGTTGGGAATTATGAGTAAAACTGCATTTTATTTTGGGAGAGAAAAGAAAAGGTTTTGGGTACCACAAAGCCAAAGTTGAGAAACCATTAGAAGTAAGGATTTCCAGGTTAGGGGAGCTCCTTTCCATGCATTTATACGTTTGTTGAGAAACTTGGTGTATTCTGTAATGTGCACTGATTTGTGTAACTCTTCCATGTGAATTTTTTAACAATTGTGCTGTTAATTGGGGTATTGGGTTGTTTTGTTGTAATGTAATTAAACCCTTATGAGAGTGTATGGAAATGTTGGGGTTTGGTGGTATTGTTCATGGATTGTGGTTCAATTTCGCTTGATTGGGGATCAATTTGGTGTATAATTCGTGCTCTTGACATTTGCAATCAGTGATGAATTACTTAGCATAGTGGAGTGTGATTTTTGGCAATTGGTTTTGTTCTTTGTGTGTGTGACAAAGAATAGGTCCTCTATTCTCGCTCGAGCTAACTAGGCTCGCCTAGACGAGAATAGCATAAAAGAGATTTTGGGTTGTGTCTGCACATCTCGCCCAAGCGAGAGCTGCTCGCCTAGGCGAGGATTCGTGAAAACGTGGGGTTGTGCTCGAGGGTCTCGCTCAGGCGAGGAGCCTATGTTTTGAGCGATAGAGTACATCGCTCAGGCGAGAGGTACTCGCCTAAGCGAGAAATCGTGGTTGATGCTTGTGTGATCTGATGTCTCGCCGCCTAGGCGAGTGTTGTTGTGTTGAGCGAAGTGGGATCTCGCCCAGGCGAGATGAACTCGCCTAAGCGAGCCTTCGCACGTGAACCCTGTTTGCACGCTAGCTCAGGCGAGGAATCTTAGCTTGCGCGAGACAGGCCTGGTCGCTTAAGCTAAGGCTTGTAGCCCAAGCGAGTTTAGTGCAATTTATGTGTATTGTTTGTACACTTTGATGAAACATGGATCAGGAGATGTTGTGCTATGAGCGGGTAGGTTCATGGATGGTGGATAACATGTGGTGGTATGAGCGGGGAGGTTCATACTCGATTACTCTCTTGTGGGGATACAAGCGAGGTAGGTTCGTATGTTCCGTGCTCACAATTGAGAGATGCTGCGTGCGGGGAGGTACGTAGCTTGTGGATCATATGTGTTGGACTACGGACGGGTAGGTCCGTAGAGTAGTACTACAAGCGGGGAGGTTCGTAGAGGCAGGACCACGAGCGGGCAGGTTCGTGTGAGCATCAGGAATCCTGAGTGCATGACTAACCTTGTTGTATGTTAGTAGTTGAACAACATTGGGGCGTGTTGAGAATGTAACCAAGATGTAATCATGATAATAAGATTGGGTGTTTTCTATTATTTAATTTATGTGATTTTTATATATATTGTTGAGCTCACCCTTTCTGTATGTGCTTGACGATGATCGTGTAATTTTACACGGGAGCAGTTGATGATACAGGTAGTGCTGCTAACACTCGAGATGGAGAGAGGGACTAGCTGGGAATTAGAGCTAGGGATTTACCATGCTTTAAAGTTTTATTTGAAACTTGTAAAAGCTTTTGGAATTATTTTTCTTTATTAAACGATTGTCGAGTTGAACATTAAATTTTGTTTTATTTCCGCGGTGGATATTAATGAAGTTGCGACGTTCAAGCTTCTTTTTATATATTTAAATATTTAATTAAGTAATATCTTTTAGGGATGTTACAGATGCCCCTTTAAACAAATGCTTATAAAATCGTTGAGCTTATTCATTTGGAGGCTCTTCATTTGGAGCACCCATACGATTGTCATTAGCATTTGGGACTTGTTCTCCATGATCAATCCAAACATAGTAGTTAGGCATAAACCCATTTTTGTAAAGGTGAAGCTTAACTGTTTCAATTGGAAAAATATGCGTAGAATG
>Ga0099822_1005428_pt1 | contig 16640 bp, 10 predicted proteins | sample CowpeawhiteBW_FD_76839 | JGI IMG/M metagenome (GOLD analysis project Ga0099822, IMG submission 76839) | Root nodule microbial communities of legume samples collected from California USA - Cow pea white BW | ecosystem: Host-associated > Plants > Roots > Nodule | place: USA: California | collected...
GCGTATAACATACTGGTTTCTGTAACCGACCACACAAGTAGAATTTCTCCCAATAGTGTACATCTTGAAGTAAGTCATGCATTCGAACAACACCATACTTGAATAGCTGCATAAATTTGCTTATAGAGACAAGGAATTCGTGAAAAAGTTAATCTTGATTTAACAAATAAGACAAAAAATATGTTAATAGAGAAATAAAAAAATTTAAAAAAAAATCCCAGCAATCTGAAATAATTTCTCTAGAAGATGAGTTTGCAGGAACTCAACTAAAGGTCTTAATCACACACTACACCACTGAGTCATGATAAGAGGTTATCGATACCTTTCCATTCCAACTGACAAAAGGGTTGAAATGTACTCCCACACCAATTTTATCAGCAACTCCCGTAATCTTATATGTCACATCAAGATATAGCATGAGTTAAGATCGCCATCTGATAAATCACAAGCCAGATAAGAGAGGCCAAAAACAAAAGGAAAATGAAACTAAATTTGATCAAGTACCAGCCTCTCCCCACCAAGGTGCACCATCCAGGACGCATAGTGATGCTTGTTCAATTTAAGATTCTTGATTGATGCAATTGCATGAACAATAAAAGGAAAAACAAAAGATATCAGTGGGGCAATCAAACAATATTAAGCAACTCGACACAAATACATAACACATCATTAGTCATAATCACATATCAGTACCTCAGAATGCCACTGTTTGGGGTCAGCCACACCAATAATATAATCTGTCATGGTAGTCTAGAAACCCAGAATCACAGAACAGAGAACAAATATTAAAACAACAATTAAAGGGAGAGTAAAAAAAAGAGACCCATAACAAAGAAGAGGATCAACAAGCAAAAAAAGAAAATTATGGGTTTAAGAAAAGATGACCTTGTCGCGGTTGGATGGATGAAGAGATGATCCATAGACGCAGGCAAACTCAACAGGGGGGAGAACCTGAAGAAAACTGCGAAATGTTGCATTGTCCATAATGCCTGTGGCTACAACAAATAGTATAGGCACAACTTCAACTCAGAAAATAGCTTTTTTACAAGTGTTGTCATCAAAACTTTAGCATTAGCAGCTTGTAAAGGACGAAAGACCACAACTCATGTTTGGAAAAGTGAAGGATCAGTGGTGAGTTTCTTCGAACAGTTTAAGTGCATCGGAATCAGAAACAAAATAATACAAAATAGTGAGGAAAACGGGTAGCCCATGGCCGAAGGCTAATCTGCCCGATCCGTTTTACCCATCTCACCATTTTCAAAGTGTTGAACCCCTTCAATGTTGTATTATTACAAATTTTTGCTATGATTTTAATTGGGTTAAATAAATATCGAAAAATATTTAAGATTACTCTAATTTTGAAATTAACTCTCTGACTTTGACTAAATTACAACTCAAAGTGATATTTACAAGAAAAATACAAACTTACCCCGTGTTGTTTATTATGGTCTTGTTTGTGCCGCTAAGTGGATTTGTTGATTACTTTTTGTAGAAGTTAATGTCCTTTCCTCTCCAAATGTCTTCTGGAAAAGCAGCTCAAACAGTTCGTAATTGAAAGTTAATATAGTTTATACGTGTATTAATTAAACATGAAAATATATAATTATGAAGAATTGTGATGTTCGATATGGAATATTTTATGAAATTGTATATTAGCAAATATTTAATTAGGCAACATCAATTATATTTTGACAATGATATTGAATTATCACTTTTAAACACTTCAATAATCCATAGGAGATCAGGTTTGTTTGAATAAAAATATTTAATAAAACATCTATTCATTATAATTTTTAAAACATTTGGGTATTATTTAATGGAACAGAAGGAAAAAAATAATTTTCTTTTTCTATTGAGAAATAACTAGTTGCTTCCCATAAAAAAATGCAGCATAAGAGAAAATTTTAAAAACCATAGATGTGTTTATAACTTTTATTAGATAAAGTTATTTCTATATTTTGTAAGATCTCGGTAGAGGTAACAAAACAGGTCAATCCACCCATTTTTGACATGTTGAAAATGGGTCGAGAGGGACCGGTCCGTTAACATAACACGGGTTAGAAAATGCAATTTGTTCCATCCCATGACGGGCAATCAAGCTAACCCATCTGGCCCGTCCTTTTAAAAAAAAAACAATTGCCACGCAAGGACCTTAAAGACAATAGAGTTCTATATTGGTTGGCTGTTATTTACAAACCAGTAAACCAGTAACCAAAAGGATTAAAACCATAAGCATCACAACACTCTAATCACATTTCTTATCATTATTAAAGGTCTATGTATTTAAGCAATAATTTGACCAGAAATATGTTGTAATTAAGGAACGGAATAATTTGTTAATGGACAAAAACTAAGAGGGGTAAATTGGTTTATTAATAAGTATTAAAATTAATACTTTTAAGATTTTCCCAAATTTTATCATTTAAAATAAAGTCTTAGTTCCTTTAAATGCAAGAGCAGCAGATAAATTAAAGAGATAGGGAAGAAGATTCAACATAGATATTTATACCGGTTCGGATCAAAAGATCATACATCCAGTAGTTAATCTCTTAAATAAGGAGATTAACTTAATCACTATAATAATCATCGTACAATCAGATTAAGAGAATAAAGGATTATAAAACATCTATCTTGAAGCCACAAGAGATGAAGACACCTCCCTTGAAATTCACAAAGGGATGAAAACACCTTCTTTGAATCACACAAGGAATGAACACCTCTTTTGAATCACACAAAAGATGGTTGGCTCCTCCTAGCAACAGTAGGAGCACTCAATCACTCAAGATCTCACTTGATGAAAGGTATCACTCTACTAACACTAGATTTTTCAAAGCCTTCCTACAGAGAATTCTCAAGTACTCAGACTTCTCTAACTTCTGTCTTTTAGAAGTGAAAGCCTACCACTTTATTTATAAAAGCTTATTTAGAAATTATATTAAGAATATGAAAAGTTAACTCATAACTGCAACAAATAATCGATTATTTCAGAGCAGATTGTGAAAAACATTGTTTCATGTTTATAATCGATTATCCTATGAGATAATCGACTATTCCAGAGTAAATTCTGAAAAATTTTAAAAATACTTATGATAATCGATTATCACAGTCTGTTTTGTAAAAATAAAACTTTCTCTCCGTGGTCAGTTGCTTGGGTTTTGCTTTTTGACTCTTGACATACTAATTTAACTATTTTAAATAACATACACGTTACAAGACTTTAAACAACTAAATTCTTAAGTCTTCAATTAATCTCTTGAATATAAACTTCATGTTTTCTTTAAGTTTTCAACATTTTTCTATGCATCATCATTAAGTCTTCCATACTTCTTCACAAGTTATCATCATCATAAAAACTCTTTATTGAAGGAAGATATCCATCTTCTTTTTGTCAACAAAATATGTTATGCACAATTTGAAAGATATTTGTATTAAAATATAGCCTAGTTTCTTTTAAAACAAAGCAAAAACTAAAGGTAAATTGTCCTAAGGGAGATTCAAGCACGAACTTGGTTACACCAGAACATACCAATGGCAACACTACTCCTTTGTTCTGGGTCTTTGTATTGTATCAGAACATAGGGGTCCATTTCACCTATCAACAAATGTAAATGAGTAAACAACACAAAACCTTGTTAGATTGTACCTTCTAAAACTCTTTTATAAGTTACTGAATTAAACATGTAATACAAACTTTTTATCCATTCATTTGAGTTTTAAGGAAAAGAAAAATCAGAGCAACAAATTGGTCTTTGATAGAACTAGTTCTTAAAAAGAAACTCAAAGAAAAAGAGTGAAAACAAAGGCTATTTTTTACAACAAAAATGTAAGGCAAAGTGAGTTGTTACATACTTATGATATCAGAGTTATGCAGGCCTTTGCTTTCACAAAATGCACCTCCATGAAACCAATTGCTTAAAAAATGTTTTTCAAACATGCACAAGACTACAAACGAATCAGGGGCGTTTTCATCACCAGAACCCCAACATCACAAAGCATAAATTGGGAACGAACCTGTGTCGTCGCTGCCATGGGTGACCAACGCCGTCGTGGGTGATTGTCGTCGTCGGAGTTAGCTTCGCCGTTGTAAGGTTTCCCAGGTGAAAGAATAACCTTATTAACCACTACAAATAAGGCAATAAGAATCCAAGAAGAGAAACAAAATCGAAGAACATGAACGAATCTGAGCGTGTCGTCGACTGCCGTGGGTGACCGTCACTGTCGTTAGTGACTTGGCTGCCGTGGGTGCACTTCGTCGTTCCTGGGTTTTGCGTTTCTCTCGTGCTCTCTCTCGTGCAGTGTGTGTGAAACAAACAAAAATGGTCGTTTCTCCCTGCACCTCCAACGATTTCTTCAGCGCGCCTAAACTTTTTGAAACTTCCCAAAATAATCTCTTAATTTTTACTCGCTGACCGATCTAAATGTTGAAATTCGGTTAGATAATTTTTTTAACCGATTATATATATATATATATATATATATATATACCTTCATTTTTAAGGGCATAGATGAGTTAGTGGGTCAAAATTAAAAGATTATTTTGAGAATATTTGGAAAGTTTAGGAGTAATGAAAAAATTATTGGAAGTGCAGGAAAAACAACCAATAAACAATAAGTAAACATCAAAATGGACTATGTCTAAACATTTCATTTTTCTCAAAATTCAAAACGGATCGAGTTATTACAAATTCACAGGTTGAAAAATCTTATTCGATCCACCTTTTCTTAGACGGATTGATATTCGATCCACCTTTTCTTAGACGGATTGACAGGTCAGTCCGTCAGACCTTATGTGTTTTGTCATCATTAATCTCATGTTGTTGAAACCCATGTACTTGTATGGTTGTAATCATTTTCTTGGTGACAATCCATTCTAAAAGTTATATTGTTTCTTATTCATTATATCTTTATGGTATGTTTTTCTTTCATTTCTCTCTATGGTTTAGGATTTTTTTTTTTTTTGCTCAAATTACAGAATCGTAACTTAAAAGCAAATAACTCTTTTAGAAAAAAGTATAGACTAAACGTTTAATTTCAATCTCTTTTACTTATGTTCTTCTCTTTTACATTTCTATACGTTTATCATTTAATATATGTTAAATAATTGATTTTGCTTATAATATTTTCATTTTTTTAATGTCACAATTGCTTGAGCAAGAAAAAGGAAAAACGGGTATTCATACATGTCAAGAGAGACAAACTATGTCAAAATCTATAATCTTCGACATTTGTCATCAATCTTGTTGCTACCTTTTCGTTGACTTAAAAAAAACGCTAAAGATTATACGTGCAGCAAAAGTTGTCGAGAACAAATAAAATTTGGGTCGAAGGAAAAGCAACTATGAAAGAGATCCGAGTATCTCGAGAGAAAGCAGGAGTGGAGAGGAAGGGGAAGCACAACTTACTGAAGAGGAAGGAGAAACACAAAGAGAAGATTCATTATTAAATCCAACCATTTAAGTTCATCTGACCTGGATAAGAGAAAGATGTCAACCAGAACAAAAAACATTGACATATTGACACTTGACATTCCATTCTTCACATTACTAATAGAGTTACTACATTATAGAATGAGTATTTCAGGGTTTAGCATTCAATAATTATATTCAAATGCAAAGAAAGTGACTCGGTGCAGTGTTGTTATTGCATTTCAATCACTTTCAGGTCAAGGAATCAAGCTTCTCTCACCCACATGATTTACTGTAAAAAAGAAGTCTACGCAAAAGCTAATAAAAGTATGCAAAGATCCCTTATGGATTTATATTATCACCTACCAATGTCTCCGATTTAACATACAGCAACGCTGACTTCGAACCACTAACACAAAAAACAAAAAAGGCGCACTTATAATCAATGCTTAAAGCTAAATTAAAACAGAGCTTACCCAGCTTAAACAAGAGTCATTATTTATGACATCTAACACCTATTTTACTTTTGCTCTGTTTAGACAATAGCTATCGATACAAGATAGAAATCCACTTACTCTCGAACCAACCCAAGATGAAAAAAATAGCAATTTTTGGTTGAATTGATTGGAGAAAATTTACATATAGTATCCTAACTACAAGGTTCCTCGTGCTGATTCCATAAAAAAATTCTCAACCAAACAGCCAATCCCGAATCAGCTACCTTACATATTTCTAATAAAGCATTACAAAATATGTACACTAAATCAGAGTCAACAAAATTTATCTACTTTTGTCAGGTAAGAAATAGTGTTTAATACTAGAACCTCGTTTAGCCAAATTAGGCCGCTTTTGTGGCCTAAGCAATGTTCGAAACTCTTGCTGAATTTCTGGTGGTAATTCATCAATGATAGAGGGGTCAATTTCATCAATATTATAACTACTCCAAGCTTCCCTCCCTTGTGATACACCTACACTACATCCATCCTTGTTGGTATCAATCTCTTCATTACAAGTTGAATAACTATCATTAGCTGACTGAGATCCTGCAGTATCAACGAAATTAGCATAAGAAAAAGCGATTGAAACTCAAATATAATAAAAGGAATGGGATTATAAAATTACCAAGAGATGATGATATTTTAACATCGTGGGCATTTGAAACATTCTTCTGCTCCAATGAAGACCGGGAATTATGGTAATTATTAAAGATATTTATAATTGAACAGTTCTCCTGCAACAAAAAGAACTCGTATACTGTAAAAACTTAAATGCAATAGATTCATTGCTGAAACACCACATCTTTATATGCATAAGCTATTAGAATTTATAACTCTATTGATTATGCCAGCAATTCTTTTCATATCTGAGACTTCTGCACTAATACACACACACACATATATATGTATGTATTAAAAATTAGAACAGGCAGATTGGGAGCTAAGATTATGAAAACTGAACTATGGTCAAACCAGACTGCACAACATGAGACATTATCCCCACCATTTACAAGTAAAAACCAGTAATGACATGTCATTAAAGTTCCCCACTGAAGCACCACAGCATCCATTCATTCCAGCATCTATAAAATACAAGACACGTGCATTTTAGCATCAAACTGTGTGAAATGAGTGCCTTTGGCTTGTTTGGGACATCACAAAAGTTGGCTAGTGGATCAGTCCTTTTCTGTTCGACATATAAAAGATATGTTGCAAGTAGTAGCTGGATATAAATTGTATATTCATGTCTTCTTTAATAATTTGGTTTTGGAATTAGCAGAAAAGTATTAAAGAAAACTATAAACCATATGACTTTGTAGAAAAGTACTGCACTGACACCTAGTCTCAGACCAATGTTTACAAGTTGTTGAAATAAATAAATTCATATACTGCAATTGGGTCAGAAATTATGATGCAACTGGTGTTGTGGAAAAGTAACTCATTTCTGGCTAAATTACCAGCTTAACCAGTCTCGTCCAGTTTACAGAACTATGTTATGATCAGAATTTGGAACAAAGATAACTATTCTTGGCCAAAAACATAACTCCGTATCCTAGATCCTTGCTTAACATGATTATAACTGATTTGAAGTTTTTTATGTTCATGATTGCATTTAAGACAAAAACTATGCAATCAGTAGCTAAATAGTGTCAGAGAGCATACATGAAGCATCTTTCCTGCTCTCTTTTTCTTCCCTACTACTGCTTTCATACTAGAGACATTTGAAACATGACTAGGATCTTTTGCAGGTAAAACTCTATTTCGCCCACCGTCTGTCATTCTGTCTTCACTTCCTGAAATAAAAAATGATCAAATCTCAAAAGGAGCCAATAGAAGGGAGAATGAAGAGCTAAAACCTGTATTCCACAGTACCTGAGGGTGACATGAAGGAGGATTCTTCAGTCAAGCCTTCCGCTTTACTGGACAAATGATTCAACGGATCCTGCAAAGGAAAGGGATAAATCCCCATGATCATTACTGAGAACATGAAGCATTTGCATATAGAGAAGAAAAACCATGGTTTTGAACTAGGATGCACATGCACATTGAATATTAACAGTCAAAAAGAATATAGATCAAACTCTTGTAGTTGAATTTATTTACAAATATAATAATCCTGCCTACAAACAAGTTTGCTTTTGAGCTCTTAGCTCTCAACTTTATAGGTGAGAAAGCCTACCTCATTAATGCACCTCATCCTTAATGGATCTAGTAGTAAAAGCTTAATTCTCATTTCTCTGAAAGTCATACATTTGCTTTAAGACGTTTACCCATGAAGAAAACCCATTAAAATGAAAACTAATATTGAAGTCTGATAGAGCCCCAATAGCCCCAATAAGCAAAATCTCTATCATGATTCATATGAAAACTTGAGTTTTTGGATACTTTAATTGTTTATTTATACAAGCATGACATGTCTATATGCTAACTGGTATAAAATATTTGTACCACATCCTCACATTAGCCATTAGAAACCATCAAAATCAACCCCCCCACCCCCCTCCGGTAGTTTTGCCACTTCAAATAATCTGGTAAATATCTCTTGCGAATAATTTCAAAAGACATTGTTATATATGGGTTATAATATTACACGTCTTTACATGAAATCTGACCATGATATATACTTGCTTTGATATACCTGTGGATCCAAACATGCACTAGAATGCTTCATTTCTGTGTAATGAGGATGTTGAAGCTGTAAATCATAGGGAACCATTGCCGTACAATTTTCATTACCTGCTTAAACATATAGCCTTCATCAAATTATATGTGAATGCAAGAGAATCGGTATTTTAATAATTAAGCAACCAATGAGATGATGCAAAACCTGAAGGTGATGATGGTACAGCTTCATCAATGACAACATCTATTGATGGATTTGATGTAGAAGAACTGGATGGAAATTGCCCTCCAAAGTATTTAGCAATTGAATGTGTCCCCTAGACACAAATGCCATTTAATACGTCAATTTTATTATCACTATATGATAACTATATGACAATAAATGGTACCACTTGCTAAGGACCAACCTAAATTGGGAATGTAAAACTGCAAGGCTCATGTTAACCAGTATAGACCAAACACTAAATACATATCGCTTAGAAATACCAAATACTAGTAGTAACAGTATACTTAATAATCCAGGTTATTACATTTCAAATGCTAGTGATGTTCCTCAATGCTTTAAGGTGATCTATATCAGGAAAATTTAGAAAATGGAACAGATCTAACTTACAGATGGTATAGACACAATTTTACTCGCAGAAAGAGAAAGTGATGTCACTCCCCAGTTGCTATTTTCGTTTCCATGAACCTTAGAGCTATAGGAGCCCAAAAAATCACGCAGCCCAGCTTGAAAAAGAATTAGAGCGTCCTCTTGAATCTTTCTAGTCCCATATCTTAAAGGACAAGATTTAGAAGGGAACTTTCTAAGTGAATCTGAATCCCCTGTCTGCAAGATAAAAGCTCAAATAAAATATACATAAAACAAAACCACTGAAGAGGATAAAAGAAAAGTTGGTAATCAGATATGAGAAAAAGTAAACAATGAACTAATTTTCCAAGTAAAAGAGAATTATGTAAAGACCAGTCTCAGAAGAGTCACCTTATATGCTCTAGCATGTAGTGTCAGTGTCTGTGCAATCCGTTTGTTTTGATCCAGATCAGAATTAAGGCGTTCATTCAGCTCTTCACACAGTTGATTAAGCCAATGTTGAACCTGAAGATAAAAAATCAATCACAAAAAGAGATGTCCAAGGTTGTGAAACAACACAAAAAAATAATAAATCACAAACTAGCAAATGACAGCCAACAGAAACTCCAAAATAAAATGCACAATATTTATGAGAGCAATAAAAATATCTGGCCCAAGGAGGCACTAAGAAATAAAGCACAAGCAGTTTTCATCGTGCATAAGTAATAAAATGTTGCTGAGTGCACTGCTAGGAGCACTGCTCATATGAGAGCTCTTACAGAATCAATTGTCTTCAAAGCCTGAGGCCCAGGAAATGTCTTGCCAGAACCATGGCTCTTGGGAAGTAGTCGCCCCTCAACTTCTTCCCCATTGATTCCTCTTGAAATATTCCACAACCAAGTTCTGTAATGCTGTAAAAGGTAGAATCACGAATAGAATACCAACAGATTGCAATGAAGACAATCAAAAGGACAGTAACGAGCAATTAAGAAACAGATCAAAAATGCAAGCCATTAGAGAATGACACAAAATTGTTATTTAAATATGAGATCCCAAAATTTAAATTAGCAAATGATATTTTGGTAGCAGATATGACATACTACATCTATATATCTATATATACATATAATATATATACATATATATATATATATAATATAATATAATATAATATAATATATATATATATATAACATCATGTTAAAAGACAGAAACTCACCCAGTATTGATCCCATACCACTGTTGTAACTTCTCCTCTGAAAACTGAAGCAGATCTCCAACGGTGTTGACACCAAGATCACTCTGTAAAGAACTCCCCAACTTTCCCCCAAGGTGTTTCCTACAAATCAAGTTTTCTTCAACAACATGCTTTATGATATAAAAGACAATGATCAAAGAAATTTAAAAACAGTTAGAAGAGTTACACGAAAAAGATGAAAAATGGTATTCAAGATAACATACATGATAAGATTTAATTATGAGTGAAATACATGATAACATACAATGTCATTACATTTTCTTTATTGGCAAAGTCGCAAGTAACCGTTCAACTGATGAGTGTGGCACAACAGTTTGTTGAGCAGGTTTGTTCATAGCACTTGCAAGTTTAGCCAGCATCTGAGAAAAGCATCAGACACCAGTTATCGGCCATATAAAAATATCAAGAATCCTTAGGAAGAAAAGTTGTCAGACTTTTGGACAAATAATAGATGGATATGAATATGGATATATAAGCATACCAAGACTGCCTTTACCTTATTATGAGCAATCCCAGCAGAGCATGTGAATTCTGTCTCTTTCAGCACCTGCATCCTGAGGTCACTAACAATGAGAGCCCCACAAGCTAATAGCTTATCTTGGTAACTAGCATCACTTCTACAAAGCCACTTCCTAACCTCTTCTTTGGCATCACTTCCATCCTGAATAAAAAACCAGTTTCAGTACAGCCATATACTCTTATGCCTGTGCTGCCATTAATTTATTAGAAAAATAATTAAAGATGAGGTAGGTAAGTTAATCGAGAGCGTTAATATTGCCATAATCAATGGTCCTGATAAATGGAAAGGACAGAACTGGACAAGCAAGTTTGACAGGTATTTGAGTAAACAGGTAAATGTAAACTCTAACTGAAGTTTCAAGTTCTACTGCATTTAATTTTTATTGTTTCTTACACATAAAAATTAAGATTCAACTCCTGTTTTACTTCTGAACCAGAGAACACCTTTTTTCAGTGCACTGATAGACTGCGTTTACAGAATTTTGATTTAATATTGAAAGACTTGCCTACTTAATAAAACAATTTCTTTTAAGACAAATAAAGAGCATAAAGCTAAACAAAAGAAAGAAAAAAATGTATTTTGTATCTTGATATTAACATTAACAAAGCAATCTCAGAAAAGGCATGATATTTAAGTATAGCCTCTGACCTCAATTTCCAGCCCCAAAACATGAGACTTCAGAACTTCCTCCTCAAAGTCTTGCATGCTTTCTGGAGATGATTCCATCAGCATGGTTTCGGCAGCATGAGTTAGGTCAAGATATACTTCATCAATCGAAGCCCTCTCACAGCGACCCTTTTGCGAAAGAACTGAAACAACCTGAAAATTTCGAATTTGGGCACAGCCAACACTGGGGAATGAATGACTCCAAAGGTAAACAATCACTTTGAAATGCCAATGACACGCACCTCTGAACCCGCATTCCTATATGAGTTGAGATCAGCCTTACCACGTGCTACCGGAACTTGGACCAGTTGAATTTGCGGGCAAGCCTCCTTGGCTTCATCACCTCGCATTGAACTAAAACAACGCAGGTAAGGTGAACATTGAAGCAGTTAATACAATAAAATAAAAAGTACATAGCCAATTTAGTATTTGAAAATTGTGATTCATTGTTACTTTAATCTCCAGAATTAACAAAATTAAAAAAAAAAATCCCGGATTGTAATCCGGAAACAGAATCCAATTTCAAACTAAATTGGGAATTTCGTCTAAAATCAAGGGTTTGGTTCAAAACTACCGTTTGACGCCACATCTGCGAGCCTCATAGCTAACAGCAATGAGAGCCCCACCTTTGTAGGAATTGTACTGTATGACTGCAGTGGGCAAGCCCCTTAAATTTGGTTGTTTTCTCTGTTCCACTACACCAATCAACAACACCATCATCATCATCATCACCATAATATTTGCAGAGAAGGAAAAGGAGATTCACTTCAGAAATGCGAGAGAAGAAAGAACCTTGAACGTAGAAACAATCCATGTCTACATGAGCAATAACTCTTGCATCGCAAGTCTCTCGCCTCGCTACCGGCATAGCTTCTACAACTTTTTTTCCCTCCAAATCTCTTTCCCTTCTCTTCCGTATTTATCTCGGCGCGTTTTTTACTTTTTTCTTTTCTTAAAAATTTATCATCAATGTACTTAAATTTTTAATTAAATAATTATTTTAAAGTTATTTTTAATATTTTAAATATAACTATTTTCCATATACTATTCAAAAAAAAATGTTATCATGTGTGTTTACTCTTTTTATAATAATAATAATAATAAAAATTATAAAAATAGATATAAACAATTTTTATAATTATATTATTAATCATTTTTATTTATTTTATAAATAATTTTTATTATATGTAAAGGTCTAGAAAATTGCATTTTTAAGAGTTGATAGTGTGTATAAAATTATAAGACTAGATTATTTTAATATTAAAAAGTTAAAATATAAAAAGAGATTTTATAAATAAGTTTCATTATTTAAAAACATAACATCTCTATAAAATAACTCTCTTTTTTTTTATAGGATTTTTCACCTTTTACTCATTTGTTTGAAGATTTGAGACCACTAAAGTGATCCTCATGGCGAGCTCTCTACTTTTATCTTATCAAATTCTTGTTTAGAGTGAGTTGGTTTTCTATCATTTTCTTGGTTTGTTGATTCTTTAGTGTGCATGTGAGTGGTTCTAGCTTGCATGTGGTGTTCTAGTTTTCTTTATAAGTCTCTGCTAATCAGTGGTCCTAACGGTTTGCTTTGATCGTGTTTGTGTTATTCTTAGGTATAAATAAAGCATCATGCTAGCTTGAAGGGGAATTGGTACTTTAAGTTATTGGAGTTGTCTCACAAGTAAGGGAAGCTAATTGCATTGTTTTTAAGTTGTAAATATATTGAAATTGTTGATTGTATGACGGTACGCATTTTGCCTGCGTGATCGAGTTGTATGATGAAATATGATAGGTTAAACTGAGATTAGGTTCTAATTGACTTACTTTGATGTTATCTTATGAAAATGGAGAAGGTTGTCTGAATTGATATGCTAAATTCACTTCATGTGTGTTGTATGATTGGTTTTTGATGTGTTTTAATCTCTGTAAGTGTTATGGGACTAATTTGGTCGGACTTGGATTGCATGATTAATACTAATTATTTGTAACAACCACAATATTGTTAAGAAAGTAGCCCAAACAATTAGTAAAGGTAAAGTAACCCAAAGTCGTCTACTAATGAACATGGAATTGATTCTTAACAAAATAGTTCTTATAAAAACTATACAAAAGGGTTAGTCACATGCCACACACCAAAACAATCTTCGCTTGACCGAAGTCATAATGAAAACCACCAGCTCAAGCTCCAACTCCCTTACAGGAAACCCCGATTCATCAACGCATTCATGTGACATAAAGGAGTGTGTTGCTTCAAACCAAACCAAAACCATTAACAAAACTACCATTTATGTAACATACAATTTGAATGAGACTACCTATGTTAGTCACTTCAGCACCAACATAGCCAATACCCCTCCCAGCTACTTGAGGCCTTCCCCTTCCTTACCTTATTGTTCGTGCTCTGGCAACATTAGTTTGCCCTTTGAAGAAAATTCTTAGCAATTTGCCCCTGTTGGCACCAAAAAAACTTTACATCAACCCAAAGACAAACCTTTCCTTATGCAAACCTTTGATAACGTTGTTGTTGAAGCAATCAAATTAACATTACTTATTTATAACAACTACAATATTGTTAAAAAGGTATCCAAAACAATTAGTAAGGGTAAAGTAACTCAAAGTCATCTACCAACAAACATGGAATTTATTCTTAACAAAATAGTTTTTATAAAACTATACAAAAAGGTTAGTCAAATAAAATAAAAATAGTACAAGAAAATAAAGACAATTAAATAAAATATTAAATGATAAAATAATAAATCAATGGAAGAAAAAAAATAGAAAAAGATAATAAGAAATAAAAATAATAATAAAGAAAACAAGTCAATTCCATTAATTTCAAAATAGATTCAACATCGGTTATCTAAAGATTATTATTAAATTAATTATTGTCGTAAATTTGAAAATTAATCTTTGTAAAGTCTCCATTACTTTTAACCAAAATACAGTCTCAATTAACAATAAGAACTTTTAAATTATCCATAGTAAATTCAACCAAAGTACAATCTCAATCAAATTTTACGATGCCTAATCATGTCTATTCCTTTGTCTCCTCACCAAATAAAAAACTTAATCAATCAAAGTAAAGTATTGACTAATTTTAGTTTAAGTGATTACCTTTAATCAAAGTAAAGTCTCTAATTCGTAGAAACTTATTTAATCACATGAAAGCTTATAAATTAAATCAAAGTAAAGTCTCAATTGAATTTAAAAATCCTTCAATTGATATGATCATCATATCTATTTCCCAACTTCACAACCTGGTTATAAAACACAACATACAACATCATTTTCTCACTCAACACCTCATCACACATAAACCAAATTAATCAAGTGTCTCATGCCCATATAAAATCAAAATTTATAGCTCAATGAAGTCACACAACAAATTCATAACTCAAGCATCAATCAATTACTTCATGTACAATTATCACTATAAACCAAACTCACCTACTATATTCATCATAAATCATCACCATAAATATTACAATTGATTAATCCTTAATAAGAATTAAATTTCAAACTAGTTTCCCTTACCTTTGTTAAACAACCATTTAACTCAGTTGCTCCTTAGAGCTTCATTTCTCATAGGACGCTCGAACTACCTACACAAACAAAAAATCACAAGTCTAAGCATATCTTTACAATCACAACTAAAAAGAGAGATGATGGTTTTTATATAACGTTCTAAAGTGTTGCAATTGTAACTTGCGTTATCTCCTCTACCTCCACTACGAATGTCGTTCTTCCACCATTCTTGCTCTTTTTTTTCCCTTTTTCCACCATTGTCGTCAAACCCCACATCGAACATTGCCCCCATTGTCTGCCGCTGTCGCCAAACTTGAGTTTTTGAGGAAAGCCACTCTCTGTCATTGAACTCGGGTTCTTTAGCACTTCCACTCTCTGCCACTGTCATTCAATGTCAAACACTCGTAAGTGTTGTTTCTTTCTTCCCTACTTGTTTTTTTTTTTTGGCCTTTTTTGTTGAGCTTGTGTGTTCGTTGAGGTTTGTTGTTCCTAAAGTTTGTGTTTTTTGCAACCATTTGTGTTTAAGGTATTTCATTGTGATGTAAAACTCACATTTTTGCTTTGAAAATGTATTTTTCATTGCCTTTCCTCCATTGTTATTTGCGTTTCACGCTCCCAAATTCTTATTACCTCAAAAATTTATATTCAATAACGAGCCTATATTTTTTTTTTCACATGTTGTTAATTTATTTTTTGTATGATAGAATGTTAAATTATTCATTTTAAAAATAATAATTAATTTTATGTTTAATTTTTTTTTATTTGAGATTATTGCCATGTTGAGTTAGCCTTAATTATTACCATCTCTAAGTTTTTTGAATAAATTGTATATTTTAAAAATTAATATAATAAGAGATAATATTAATAATTTATATTTTGTTGTATTGTAATTATAATTCATCATTAAGGTATCAAAAATATAAAAAACATTCAAGAACAAGAATATTTAGATTACAATTTAATGTAAAAAAGATACATGTAACGTTTTATTGTCAATTTTGTGTAACACAAAATTATAAATGTTAAAATACTTTTTTGGTCCCAATCTTCGTCAAGTTTTTTCAAATAAGTCCTAATTTTGGTTTTGTGTTCAAATAGGTCCTAATTTTCGTCAATTTTGTTCAATTGGGTTCTTTTTTGCTAACACCGTTTAAATCATTAACGGCCATGAACAATGACTGCCACTTGTCACTTTGGGGTTTTTTTGAGTTTTTTAATTTTAATTTTATTTTTTTTAAATGTACATGTGTCAACCCAGTAGCGTGTCACGTGTCACTTCGTGGTTTTTTTGATTCTTTTTAAAATTTTTTTAAAATGTCCACGTGTCAACGTGCCACATGTCAAAGTCAAAATTCTATATTCAATTTGGTTCCTATATTTGTTATTTTTGTTCAATTAGGTCTCAATTTTTGTTAACATTAACCAATTTGGTCCCTCGTCAATTTAAAACCAAATTTAATTTTATATTAAAATTCAAATTTTTTATTAAATATTTTTATATAATATATTAAAATTCATATTATTATAACTTTGATATAAAAATTAAATTTGGTCACATCTTCGACAAGGACCAAATTGGTTA
>Ga0099822_1005430_pt1 | contig 16638 bp, 11 predicted proteins | sample CowpeawhiteBW_FD_76839 | JGI IMG/M metagenome (GOLD analysis project Ga0099822, IMG submission 76839) | Root nodule microbial communities of legume samples collected from California USA - Cow pea white BW | ecosystem: Host-associated > Plants > Roots > Nodule | place: USA: California | collected...
ATAAAAAAAAAAAAAAATAAAAAAAATATATATATATATATATATATATATATATATATATATATATATATATATATATATATATCGTTCTTTATTTTTTTAGATACTAATCCTAGTTATTTGATTTATATATATTTTTTAATAGTAAATACATGAGATAGAATATTCAAAATGAAATATTTCTATTATTTGATTTTTCATCCAATGACTATACATTTTTAATATTTTTGTAGAAATACAGGAAAAAACTCTATGGAAAAATGGTGGTTCAATTCTAAGTTACATAATAGGAAGTTCGAATACAAGTGTGAATTAGGTAAATCAATAGAGAGTCTTGGTCCTATTGAGAATACTAGTCTAAGCGAAGAAAAAACTCTATGGAAAAAAATGGTGGTTCAATTCTAAGTTACTTAATAGGAAGTTCAAATACAGATGTGAATTAAGTAAATCAATGGAGAGTCTTGGTTGAGAATACCAGTCTAAGCGAAGAACCTAAAATTTTAACTAATATAGATAAAAAAATTCAGAGGTGGGATGATTGTGCTAATTCTAGTTATAATTCTTTTGATTATTTAGTAGGTTTCAATAACATACAGGATTTCCTATCTGATAAAACTTTTTTAGTTAGGGATAATAAGAGGAACATTTATTCCATATATTTAGATATTGAAAAGAAAACTTTGGAGATTAACAACAATCATTCTTTTCTAAGTGAACAAGAATTTTTTTTTCTAGCTATCTGAATATTGTTATTAAGAGTGATTACGATTATTCCATGTATGATACTCCTTTTAGTTGGAACAATTATATTAATAGTTGCATTGATAGTTATTTTCATTCTCAAATCTGTGTTGATAGTTGCATTTTTGGCGATATAGACAAATACAATGACAGTTCTTTTTAAAGTTACTTTTTAGGTAAGGGCAGAAATTGTAGTGAAAGTGAGAATTATAGTTTTAGTTTAATAATTAGTACGAATGATACAAATGATAGTGATTCCACTCTAGGAGAAAATTATAAGAATCTCCATGAAAGTGAAAAATTGACGCATTTGTGGATTGAATGCGAAAATTGTTATGAATTAAATTATGAAAAATTTTGAAAATCAAAAAAGAATATTTGTGAATACTGTGGATATCATTTGAAAATGTACAGTTAAGATAAAATCGAATTTTCGATTGATTCGGGTACTTGGAATCCTATGGATGAAGACATGCTTTCTTTGGATCCCATTGAATTTCATTCAGAAGAAGAACCTTATAAAGATCATATTGATTCTTATCAAAGAAAAACATGATTAATTGAGGCTGTTCAAACAGGAACAGGTCAAGTAAATGGTATTCCTGTAGCAATTGGTATTATAGATTTTAAGTTTATGGGAGGTAGCATGGGATCCGTAGTAGGTGAGAAAATCACTCGTTTGGTAGAATATGCTACTAATCAACTTTTACCTCTTATTCTCATATGTTTGTTCGGAGGAGCGCATTTGCAAGAAGGAAGTTTGAGCTTGATGCAAATGGCTAAAATTTCTTCTGCTTTATATTATTATCAAACAATTCAAAAAGTATTCTATGTATTGATACTTACATCTCCTACTACGGGTGGGGTGACAGCTAGTTTTGGCATGTGGGGAAATATCATTATTGCCAAATCAAACCCTTATATTGCATTTGCTGGTAAAAGAGTAATTGAATAAACAATGAATAAGACAGTGCTCGAAGCAAGTAGCTGAATATTTATTCCATAAGGGTTTAATTGATTCATTCGTACCGCGTAATCTTTTAAAGGGAGTTGTAACTGAGTTATTTCAATTCCATAATTTCTTTTCTTTGACTAAAAGGAAAGAAATTATGGAATTGAAATGCAAAATCAAAACATACAAGATCAAAGTAATAAAATAAAAGAATAATAAAAGAATACTAAGAATCATAAAAGGGTATATTCTGATATATATCGGCTTAGCTATAATCACTAGAATTCCTATATACTATATATAGGAATTCTAGTGATTATAGATTGTCTTTTTTAATAAAAATAAGAATAAAAATCGACAAAAAAAAAAATAGATAGAGTACAAATAGTAAATCGAGGTACCCTTATTTATGATAAACTTTCCTTCCATTTTTGTTCCTTTAATGGGTCTAGTATTTCCGACAATTGCAATGGCTTTTTATTTCTTCATGTTCAAAACAAGTAAAATTCTGGGGTTTTTTATTCCACAATTATTATTCTTAAAGAGAAAAAGAGGGGCTAATGAATATTTAAAAAAAAAGATCAAAAGAACTACTGATCTATTATATAACAGAGTCTCGAAAAATAAGCAATATCTTTTCAGCCTTTATCATTTTTTTAGGTTCATTGGGGTTATTGTTGGTTGCAATTTCCAGTTATCTCGGTATGGGTCTTTTCCTTTTTTTCTCAAGAAATTAGTAATTTTCCATTTATTCCACAAGGGGCCGCGATGGCTTTTTATGGAATTGGGGGTCTCTTTATTAGTTTTTATTTGTGGTGGATTATTTTGTGGGATATTGGCAATGGTTTTAATATCTTCGATAAAAAAAAGAAAGAAGAAGTATGTTTTCTTTGTTGGGATTTCTTGGAAAAAATCGTCGTATTATTCTCAAAATACCTATGAACGAGATTAAATCTATCAGAATAATAACATGAGTTCAAGAACGAAGTGTTTTGACTTGTACTCTTACTTATGAGAGTATTGTTTATATGGAAACAATAGAACAAGGGTTTATTCCCTTGACTCGTATTAAAGATAAATTGATTCCACCAGAATTGCAAATAGAGCTGGTGAATTAGCTTCTTTTTAGGTGTACCGCTTCTGTATTGATGAAAATTGGACTTAACTAGAAATAAAATTGCACAAAAAGTTTCAGAATTGTCCTATTTATTTAGTGTACCGATTGAAATATTGTGAAAAAAAAAACTGTTTTTCAAAATATTTCAATTTTTATTTTTATAGATGGGACATTTTTTAATTTTGAAATTTGAATATTATAGTCATAACTTGAAGTGCTCCTTGGTGTATTTATAAAAAGAATCATTTTTTCTTTGAATCTTAGCAATTAATATCCTTTCGAAATAATATTTTTTTCTTCTTTGGATTGGAATTGACTGTGAATTCTTTCGATTTCTTATTTGATTTATGTATTCTTTTTTCCAAATTAAAGAAGGCAAAGACCAACTCCCGAAGTTTAAGTAAAAAAAATGATAAAATACAATCTAGATTTATCTAATGAAGCTTATACTTGATAGAAAATTTATTATCATATAGAGTTGACGAAAGAGATGAAGTTAAGTTCATTAAAGACGAAAAATGAAAAAAAAAGCATTTCCCTTCTATATTTTACATCTATAGTCTTTTGCCTTGGTGTATCTCTTTCACATTTAAGAAAAGTTTGGAATCTTGGTTTATTAATTGGTGAAATAGTACTCAATCCGAAATTTTCTTGAACGATATTAAAGAAAAGAGTATTCTAAACAAATTCATAGAATTAGAGGAACTATTTTTCATAGATGACATGTTAAAGGAATGTCCGAAAACATATATACAAAACCTTTGTACTAAAATTTATAAAGAAACAATCCAATTAATCAAAACGCACAATGAAGATTGTATGAATACGATTTTGCATTTCTCCACAAATATAATTTGTTTCGTTATTATAAGCGATTATTCTATTCTTGGTAATCAAGAACTTGTTCTTATTAACTCTTTGGTTCGAGAATTTATATATAATTTAAGTAACACAATAAAAGATTTTTCTATTCTTTTATTAACTAATTTATGTATATGATTCCATTCAACCCATGGGTGGGAACTAATTTTTGGCTTCGTTTATAAAGATTTTGGATTTGCTCAAATTATATCCGGTCTTGTGTTCACTTTTCTAGTCATTTTAGATACAATTTTAAAATATTGGATTTTCCTTTATTTAAATCGCATATCTCCATCACTTGTAGTGATTTATCATTCAATGAATGATTGACAGAAAAATCGATTTACTTCAATGAATTTCAAGTTTTTATCTAAAAAAGATAATTTTTATTTTTCCCCTCTTTAAAAAAAGTTAAATAAAAAAAAGGGGTTCCCACCTTGGATAGGGAACTATGCAAGTGACCTACCTAATCTTATTGTAGAAATTTTTAGCATCAATGATTAGACCATGCAAACTAGAAATGTTTTTTCTTGTATAAAGGAAGGGATTACCCGATCCATTTCTATATCGGTCATGATATATATAATAATTCAAGCACCCTTTTCAAATGCATATCCAATTTTTGCACAACAGGGTTATGAAAATCCCCGAGAAGAAATCGGTCGTATTGTCTGTGGCAATTGCCATTTAGATAATAAACTCGTGGATATTGAGGTTCCATAAGCAGTACTTCCTGATAATGTATTTGAAGTAGTTGTTTGAATTCCTTATGATAGGCAAGTGAAACAAGTTCTAGCTAATGATAAAAAGGGAACTTTGAATATGGGGGTTGTTCTTATTTTACCGGAAGGTTTTGAATTGGCACCCATCGATCCTATTTCGCCCGAGATTAAAGAGAAGATATGCAATCCGTCTTTTCAAAACTATCGCCCTACAAAAAAAAATATTCTTGTAGTAAGCCCTGTTCTGGTTAGAAATATAATGAAATCATGTTTCCTATTGTTTCCCCGAATCTCGCTAGTAAAATAGATATTCATTTCTTAAAATATCCTATATATGTGAAAAATGGAGTCTTTTACATGTGGGTTAGGTCGGTGTTGTCTAATGTGAAAAATGGTGTAGTTACCACCACTACACTATTGTGAGGTCTAAGCTACTTCCAATGTCTACCGTCCACTGTTATTATGGTTCCTTTTTTATGTGTTTGCTTCTTCTTTTTTTTTTGCATTTCTTTGTGTTTTTTGCATTTATTTTTATCTTTTTCTTTTTTTACTACTAATTTTTCTCGTGTCTTCCTTTTTTACGCTTGCCTTTTTTATGTAACACCCGTCCGGATATTATGAATTTAAATAATAAAATAAAGAAGTAATAAATAAACCTAATTTATTGAAATGACATTTCCCAAAAACGCGGAAAAATTTAAAACTTTATTACATCATTCTAAAAATACCGCAATTCCATAATTATAAACTTCATTAAAATTCTCAAAGTCTAGTAATGTAAAATATTACAATTTATTTAAAATCGTAAAACATAAAAACTCTGATAAAAAGTCTCCTTCCAAGACTAGTTTCGCTCTGACTCTATGCCTTACTAGATCCACCTATAACATCATCTGCTCCCGTGTACCACGTACACGATCATCGCCAAACACGAGTAGATAATGTGAGCTAACAATTAAACATTTATATATAAAAACAAACACACACACACACACACACACACACACACACATATATATATATATATAATACAATTACACCAAAGGAATTTCATCCTTTGATTTCATGTCACATGGTCACAACCATGTTACCCGTATTCTACATTTTTTTATGAGTACTTCAAAATGTCTTGCTACCACACCTACCAGCAACAATTGGTAGAGCACGTGTAGGAAACCTTGCTACGGACCACACACCGTAACGCCAAGTGGAATGCCACGTGCTTAACCCCTATCCCGAGCCACAACTCAAGAGATACGTTTTGAGCCACAACTCAAGGAACCCTAACAAGCCAACCTTTGAAGTATCACTGAAAACTTGTAGACCACGCACATCCAAAGGAAGCAAAGCACCTTTGCTTCACAATATCGCCTGGCATAGCCTACGAGGCGCTAGGCGCAACAGGCTTCCAAACCACCTGGCGGGGGACGCGTACCGCTAGGCGCCAAGCGCCTCAAAACACAAACACTACAGACATCACTTGGCGGGACTACCTTCACCGCCAGGCGCAAACATTGCAGGAGCCCTCTGGTTTGGCAACTATCGCTTGGGGGATCTGGTTTTGCTACCAATCGCTACATTAGTACCCTGTGAAGTTTTGGTTTTTCTGCACTTCATTTTAATGCTCCTCTCAGTCCCGTAATTGCACACCTTCAGAGTATCGAATCTACCAAGGGTTGTCTTATTACTAAGGATAATGATACTTTAACCCACTTTTTTTGACCCACATTTAACCCACCACTCTCATCACCCTTAGATCATCACATCACATCACTACAAAAAATTAAAATAGATAATCTAAGGGTGATGAGAGTGGTGGTTTAAAAGTGGGTCAAAAAAAATAGGTTAAAATATCATTTTCCTATTACTAATGTCCCTACACCCATATGGGTTCCCAATTCCATTATACCGTGAGTTAATTTACATAAGATCAATAGAACCACCAACCTTTCATTATCTTTAGATTATCCCAATTTCTCTAGTTCATACACTCATTCTTATTAATTACCACTAACCAGCTTCATACCATTTGTTCATTATTTAGTTATCTTTGCAATTCATGCCACGTTATTCAACCCTTAGACAAGTTGGTTACACTCTTGACTAATTAGGCACCTAATATTAATTCCAAATGCCTAAATCTTCCTTTTTAGTTCTTTTCTAGCCAATCTCATTCATTGATCCTAATTAGGCACTAGTTGTAAAGTACAAGAATCCCAATTCTCCCTATTCCATTTCATCGTCAAATTAATTCATTTCCAATTCTCCTTATAAAATTCTCCGAATCTAGTTTTCATTCGACAACTAAACGCTAGAATAACCAAAAATCAGAACTACACCTAACAGCTACGCAAAATCACTACCTCTACGGTGGCGCCTGGCGGCAGGCCCTGTGCCGCCAAGCAGTGCATGTATTCCTGGGCAATTTCCCTAAATTTTAGCACCTATGAAGAACCTCTTACACTTTCACGATGCTTGCCTCAACCTATCTTAGTTGTTTCTCATAAGAACATGATAGTAGTAACACAATTAATCGCGAATGAGTATTTTCCGTTGCAATTATAGTGTAGTTAACAACCATTACTCAGTTCATCAAAAACCCCCAATTCTTCCAACCCTACAAGGTGTTCATAGCGATTCTCTCAAATGAACTCCAATTGACAACGAAATTTCCCAATTTCTATAGGCCAATGTTCAATTTAAACATTAAGGATCCCTTCCCTTTCGTTTAGAATCCACTTAGAATACTCAAAACACCAAAAGGAACCAAAATTGGTTCGCATCGCCTGGCGGGTGTTTATCACCGCCAAGCCATACAACTAGAACCCAAATATCTGAAGAAAAAAAACATGTGTCGCCAGGCGGTTCCCCCTTCAGAAACCCATAAATTAACATAACAGCATGAGTCGCCTGGCGGCTATGCATAGCTTGTTAGGCGATTTCTGGAAATTTTCCAGAAACGCGAATCTCATGAATGGATAGGTTATATATATAATTTTCACAATGTAATAAGAGTAGAAGTGATGATGAAGTGAAGTTTAGATGTCCTTGTGTTAATTACTTGAATGAGAGAAAGTTGAATTCAACCGAAATTGGGAACATCTTATTTACGATGGTTTCCTTCGAAGTTATACAATATGGACATGATACGACGAATTAATAGACTTCTCAAATGTCTTCCAAACTAAACATGTTGTCGACTCCACCATTAAGATCGACTAGAAGAAGATAAATTAGAGAACATGATCCGCGATGTTGGTGTTGAAGCTTTGGCCCAAGTGCATGTGTGTGAGACTATGTCTATTGATGTGGACACTATTGTATGTCAGTTCAACTAAGTTCACAAGGTTGTCAATGATGTTAAGACTTATGAATTTGAAGGCGACCAATGGGTGGACGGATACGTGTTTCATAGAATTGTTGGTGTTGTTGAATGAAATGCTTTTAGATGGAAATACACTACCCACTTGTAATTATGATGCCAAGAAAATAAGTTTGATGACATCCAAGCATATGTCACCAAATGCTTTGAATGAGGGAAGGAAATATATTTTGTCCTCTATGATGTGGTGTAAGTGTAGTTTTTTGACTTGTAATTATAATAATAAAGTTATTTTTAATTCAAGTATCATTGGCAACTACTTGTGGTTTCCTTGAAGGACAATATTGTTATGTGATTTTCCTCTTTACACAAGTCTCCCTCCAAGCATCTTAGACAAGTAAAGATTGGTAAGAACCTCAATGTTATGAACTTTCTTTGTTCTATAAATGTATCCTAAAACATTTCCTTTTTCATAGTTCAATTGATGAACATAGCATGTTGTTAGGAAAATCAACTACTAAGGAAAAAACTCTTGCATGGTTGTTGATGAGCCATTGTTTTCTCCTATTTTCTAACCTTTTAGTACACGTCTTAATGGATGTCTAGTGCTTAATTTTCTACTGTTAGTGCAATTTCATATATTGGGCTTCACTAAGCCAGTAATTCAAACTTGTACTAATTTGTATTTTCTTGGTCTAATTTTGTTTCTTAATTAATTTAATGTTTTGGGCTTGCACACTTCATTTTAGGTTGAAGAGAAGAGTCCCATGTCAGGGCAACATATGCGCCAAATCAACTTGTTTTCCCATGTTAGTATTAGTAATGGGCCAACTCCTATTTTAGCCCAATGGCAGTTTTGTAATTTTGATTATGAGAATGAAATTTTTGTAATTAATTTGGTGCGGAGAGATGTGACCACATTTTCTTAGGGTTTTAGGGTGTTTTTGGAAAGCATTCTTCCATATTTTGCACTATCTCTCACATTAGAACAACACCCACTCTTGGGTTTTCAGGTTTTCTACTTCATTATACACATTGGAGTACAGGATTTTCATTTTTCTGCACTTTGCATACTGGCTCAGTTCCTTCTCTTCACTATGGTGATGAATTTTTGTTTACCTGCTTTGAAATTTTAATTCCATGGCTTGTTAATTCAGTGTATTGACTTCTTAAAAGAAATGCAATGAAGCTTTGAGGTTCTATTTGATATTTTTGTTTTTGTTCTCTCCTCATCTTGATTTTGTGTTGAATGGATAATCTTGTTCTACTTATGCTTAATTTACAAGTTTGGTATATGTGTGTTCTTGGTTGAGTTTCGTTCATGCTTAATGAATGTAGCTTGACTATCAAAGATTAATGGATGTATGCACTGCTTAATTGTGTATTGAAACAAGTTGTTAATCTTTGCTTAGTGGGTTTTGAATTAATGGATTGAGAGAGAGCAGAAACATATTTTCGTAACCCATGAAAAGTGGAATTGCATTCGAATTCAAGGAGTCAATACCGTTTTTACTGTTATTTCTTTTAACCTTTTGAACTGTGTTTTTGAATTCCCCCATACCCCCTATGTTGCATCTATGACCTTTCATTGAAAACATTGGTCACTAGGAGACAACCTTAGGATCACTTCCTAAGTACTATCTTTAAATTGTTTTATTTGGTTGAGTACGACCTCAATCAATTGTCCCTCCTGGTTTTGTATTTTGGTCTACAATATTATAATTGTTTGATTCATTTTCTTCCTCAATTATTTATAATTATGCTGATATATTGTAGTGTCATAAACAAACAAACTTATATGAGTGTGGTTACTATGTAATGCAATGGATGAAGTCTACATTGATGGAGGAAAGGGGATTTGATGATATTCATGTTGATCAAGGCTGGAACGTGTGCTCTCCACATAGTTACATAATTTAGAAAGTGTATTTTAAGTTTGTAATTCATGTTGTAGATCTGTAGCATTAACTATATGTATTTGGTCTTAGGTGGGCCTTTTAATCTGTTGAATGATTTTTCAACAAGTTAAAATGTCTCTTTTAATCTGCTGAATGATTTTTTAACAGGTTAAAAGGTTGGATGCAGTAGTCTTAAACTGCAACAAATTCAATAAGTTGATTTAGTTTTTAATCGACTGATTGCACTTAAGTCAAGTGAAATCAACCGATTGATTTGGAAATCAACCTGTTGAATTTCGTAATAGTTTGACTATAAAAGCTGTGATTTTTGAAAGAGAGGTCTATTGATTAGTTTTGAACGTGAAATTGCTCTGGAAACTTGTGGAAACTCTTTCCTTCTTGATCATACAACTTGCAGTAGTTGAAGATTGATCTTAGATCAATTCTTGGAGCTTTTGGCTTGGTTTGAGGCTTGGAGAAAGTGGTTTGTGGTAGGCTCGGTTGTGCTACCATTGAGGTTTGATCTTTCTCAAGCTTTGTGTGTGTGCCTGGTGGTTTTCCAGGTCTGTAAGAGGGTTCTTGCTGTGCTAGTTTGATTCTTATGTGATTCAAAAGTCTTTTGTGGTGTTTTTGCATATTTTGAAATTGTAAGGGTGGATACTTTGTAAATGTTTTGAAATAGTGCAAAGTCAAGCTCAGGTTGCCTTGACAAACTGGATGTAGCTCGGGTTTGAGTGAACCAGTATAAAAATCTCGTGGTCTCCCCTCTTCTCTAACCTTTCTCTCTTGCATTTTCATTTTAAAGTTTCATGTTCTTGCATGTTTTCATGACATTTGCAGTATTGAGCATGTTTGTATAATCATTTAGAACTGGTCTTGATCATTCTTGTGCATTGTTCCTCGTTTAAAACTCGAATTTGCATTTCTGCATTTTTCCCAGTATTTCAGTCAACTGTTTTTCTGTTTCAATCGATTGATTACACCAAAACAGAATTTGTTTATTAAAATCAATTTGTTAACTCTGTTTTTGATCAACTGAAAGTATAATGTCCAACATCTTTTGCATCCTAACTTGGTGATCTAATTGATTCAATTAAAGGTGGCTTTTAGCTTGCAAAGATAAAATAAATTTTTAACTAGCCAATTCAACCCCCCCCCCCTCTTTCTTGGCTTTTCAACCATTTCAAAACTAACAAATTCTGGTTAAGCATTCTTCCCAACAGGTTTTTTATTTAAAAACATTCTTCAATGTTAATTAAATCTCAAAATAACAAGTAAAAATAGGATTAAACTTATACATAGTTTGAAGCCATAAGCACTAAACGGGCATTCAGTGTCAGCTTGCATCAAGTGTGGGTTACAAAGATTAAAGCCTAAGCTTTAGTAGCGCGTCTCTACGCATTTTGGGCCATGAACACCAGTGCATGTCTGCAGCAAATGGAAGCCTAACCTTTCTTAGCGTGAATACATCTAATAGTCAACACATTCACACAAGCCTAAAATGTGAACCAACCAGAAGGATGATTAACATCAAAAAGGCCATTAGTTCTTCTCTCAAAACGTGTATCCTAGTAAGACATCCTGCAACTAGGGTTTTGCTATAATTGTCAAAATGGGCCACCCAGCTCGGTCCAACCCAACCTATCGCAAGTTGGCCACTTAGTGAGCCAACCCAACCCGACTCATTTATTTGCAAGCCAAGAAAATGCCAACCCGACCCAGCCCACCACAGGTTGGTGGGTTAAACGTGTTGGCTCACTCATTTAAAAAAAAAATATTATTTTTTTTAGTCCTAAAAAAATATAATTCTAATTAAAATGTAAACAAAGTTAAGGTATTGAGTGACTTTAAGTTACAAAATTAAAAAAAAAAACTAAAACACCACCACTGTACAAAAAAAATGCCATCAAACTTTATGATTCAAATGCAATTGCCGTAGATAAGTGAATTCAATTCAATCCAATGTAATATTCACGTAATTCCAGATTTGTCATCCAAACTTGAATACACCAATAATTTAATAAAATTATCCATTGTCATCTAAACCTGAATACACCATTAATTTGACAAAATTATCCATTATTATCCAAACCTTAATACACATTTTATCTAACAAAATAATCCACAACATTACGTGATGATGCACATCCAAAAATATACATACAACACACGAGTCACATCCAAATATAATCCAAAATACTATCCAACTATAACATTAGAGTCTTAAATGGATAAATCCACAACATTTTTATCTCTTGATGCATCTTCTTTGTCTCCATCTACAATAAAAAAGCATGTTAACTAACAATATTGAAATACTAAGTGATAAATAATTAAATTAATATCACAATAATAACAATAATGTTACCTGTAAGTTCAAAATCATGCAACCAATTTTGAGGTAAAATGAGTGCCTTAACATTCTCGGGAAGAATGAAAGAACGATATTTGGTTAGCACATCAGAAGCCATCTTAAACAACTTTGGATATCAATCTCAACGATCCTTCCAATAGCTCAATACATCCAACTTATCAAAAAACTTTGGATCAAGATTCCCTTTATTTAAATAAAGATCCAATTCAAACCTTCCAGTATCATTAACATGTTGGTTCAAATAATCAACATATTCCTAAGGCAGTATTGAAAAAAAAATGTTAATGTCATTCATAAATAAGAATTAAAATATAGATAAATTTGAAAATTAAAAACTTACATCAAATGCATCCATCATTGGCTCATCATTTAAAAAAGAAGCAAGTTGTGTTGAAGGGGAAACTAGAGAACTTGAAGTATTTGACTCATTTGAATTCAATTTGACATATTCTTCAAACAACTTATACATGTTATGCTCTAAAACACTAATCTTTTCTACACAGGTAGAAGGATTATTCTTTGAATAAGAAAATCAAATTTCTTCAAAGTTTATACGTGGATCAAGAATAGCCCCAATAGCAAGAATGTCACAATAGTGATCCAAATACTTACTAAACTTGTTCATCATACTCAATGACATATCTTTAATCGTCGAATCATCATTTTTTGCATTTTCCTATAACAAATGTAAGACCCGGGAAAATTAAATAAAATAAATATTTATTTAATATAAATATAATTGAAGGGATCTTTATAGTAATTAATGCGGAAAGTTATGGTAAGGAATAGTATTAGCTTAAAGGGTTAAAAGTACTTATTGGTGTGGAGAGGACTTGGATTCGAATCCTATATATGACATTAGGGTTACATTTAAATTATTTTTTTTTGTGCATGCATGAACACATGACATGGTATCATAATTATAAAGGTGCATAAAATCTCAATAAATATGAAATGGCTTGTTGGTTGTGTGCATGCTTGGTAAATGGGTGGATAAAGGTTTGAACCTTGGCTAGCGCGATATAGTCCTTTTCTAGTTTACCATTTTCTTGCTACAATGGAGAAACCCTAGCAGCCGTCAAGGAAAGCCAGAGATGTAAGGGTTGAGACGTTACATGGTATGAAACCACAAGTTAGTGTCCTTTAATGATAATTTTCGTTTTTAGTAATCAATGGAGTTAATTCTTAGGTTAAGAATCAATTAAAGAGAGTGCGTGTGTGGTTTGTGAGTTACAATTTGTAGGGACTACTGGGGAGGGTTTTCATAGAACACAAATGTGATAGAAGGAGACTTCTACAAAGGCGAGGAAGGGTCTTGAAGTTAGAGCAACTTTTGGTGCAAGAAAGAATCCTTAGATTGCCTTGGATCGGGATTTCCAAGTGAGGGGAGCTAAACCTAAATGTTTATTTATTACAAACTATCTTTTGTGACATGGATAAGCCTAGATGCATGTTTCTCCCTTCAATTGTCATTGTTTTTCGCGTTTTTTTTAGTCCCTGCCCATAAACCACTTGGCGGTGTCCATAGCCTGCCAAGCGACTCATACAACACAGGTCAAGTTTTTGGATTTTGCCAAAAACTGCCTTGGCATAATCAAGTCCTGCCAAGTGGCGTGGGCTCTATTTTTCTTTTCTATTATGTTCGTTTGGCATGATAGATATTGTAATTTGCGGGAATCCATGGGATGCATTGAGGGGTTGTTGTTGTTACAGTAAAGCCATGCTTGTGTTGCTATAGCCTTTCGCTTTATTTTAATTGTTAACCTTGTACCTTTTGGATGGGGCACCTGTGTTTTATGGGGGTTTTGGGGTGTAAGACTTCACATGGTTTCTACTATTGCATCAAGTTGGGTTCCGCATGAAACACTCATCTAAGATTTTGTCTCGCGGGTCGCTTTATGGTTCACGTAGGGAAGGTATCATGAGTTGAGTGGAGGAGGAGTGTTTTGTTTTGGTTTCTCTCTTTTTCCTCCTATTTTACGTTGCAATGCAGAGACATCCTCGAGGCAATAGCCTTTCCTTTTAATGTTAAAGTACTTATAGCATTGATAGGACGTTGTATTGTATTAGGCCGTTTTGTTTTATTGTATTTCAATTAGAAAACCAATGGCGTCTTTGGGCGCGATAGAGGAAAATTTTTCATTTTTCACGTTGTTGAAGCTTTGGTGTTTAAGGGTCATCGTGATTTGTATTGATTTTCTAAATATTGTTTGGCAATATTATAACATTAAATAATATTATTTGATTTTTAATAATTTAATTGAGTATTTATTAGTTAAAGAAATTAGTTAAACTTATTTTTATTTTATATATATATATATTTAACATTTACTTTTTTGTCTGATAAAATATAAAATTTAGGTCACTAGTATGAAAGTGGTTTTGATATTTAGGGTTAGTGTTTTAGTCAATTTATTATGTGTTAGCAGATGGAAAAGTTACAAGGGTGTGTTGTATTATGTATTGGTCGCATAAGTGATTGGGTATTTAGGTTGTTTTTTTCCTTCTTATGATTTGAAAGTGGAATAATTAATATATTTAATATAGGTATATATAAGAAAAATAAAATAATATAATTGGTAATTAGAAGTATTACCTTTTTATATAAAGTAGGATTCACGTAATTGGATAATTAAATATACTTTAAATTAAAATAAGATTCAGGCATAAGAATTAGGGTAGTCTTTAAATCCATCATGGTAGGAATATTATATTAAGGATAATACAATAATTTTTTACCTGTACGAACTCTCAGAAAAATTTTAAGAGGATCGTTTACGTACTATTGGAATATTATATTAGATATAATATAATATTAAATAATAGAAGTGTTATTTTAAAGTGTAAGATAATTTGAACTATTAAAATAATCATTGGATATTGGGAAATGCCTGACGGTGCAGAGTGAACCGCCAGGTGATAGCTACAAACAAGGAGTCTCTAGAGCGTGTGGCGCCTGACGGTGGGGGATGACCCCCAAGCGATCTGCAACACGATTTCGCTTGGTGACACTTAGGCTACGACAGGTGATAGTATGGTGGTAAGGAGCGTTTGTGATGCGTTTGGCATGGCTTAGCGTGTTGGTTCTGGTCTGGGTATATTTGATTGTGTCACGAGCGGGTAGGTTCGTGATTGGTGATGGAACGCGTGATTAATGAGTGAGGAGGTTCATATTAATGATACTCTCGTGTGATGATACAAATGGGGATGTTTGTATGTTCCGTGCTCACACTTTAGAGTTGGTGCGAGCGGGGAGGTTTGTAACTAGATAAATCACGCCTGTTGGACTATGACGGGGAGGTCCGTAGAGTTGGACTACGACGGGGAGGTTCGTAGAGTTGGACCACGAGCAAGCAGGTTTGTGGAAGCATTGGAATCCCTAAGACTAGGTTGAGTGGGTACTGATCTTGTATAGGTCAGGTTTATGAGATTGAGAGTTCTACCCGACTTGGGATGATGACTTTGAGTATGAAACTTGCTGAGACATTCCTTGAGTTGTGGCTTAGAATGACATTCCTTGAATTGTGGATTAGAATGGAGGCTAAACACGTGGCGATCCTGGATTGTGGCCCGGTGATATTTGGTAACCGTTGTGAGTATGCGAGTTATGGCTCGTATGGATGGTCTCCAATTGATTAGGCAATCACAGGCTATGGTCAATTATGTTACTAATCTTGTGTCGAGAGTATGAATTGTGGTTCGTATTGGAAACTCCACCTGGCATTACAGGATAATTTTGCACGTGTATCCACGAATTGTGGCTTGTAGAGGTGGAACCACGAGTTATGGCTCGTGTCAGCAAATGTTATCTCAAGGTCATTGTCAAAGTGTGTAGAAGTTGGATGAATATGGTGGAAGGTCATGATTTCTAGTGCATAATGAAAGGTTCTTAGAAGAGGGTTTGGGATAAATTATTATGCATTGACCGAGAGTTTTATATTATTTATGCATGTTTAATTATTTCTTCTCCTTATTTTATTTTATTTAAACGTGTAATATTCGGCATGAATGTTGCAACAAACATTCAATTATCCAAACTTGCATAAAGTAACGATTAGAAGTTGGATAAGAAGAACCTGAAATCAAATTAGTCATTACATAAAATGCCTTCAAGAACTCATACATTTTGTCATCCCTTTTCCACTCATCATTTGATGGACAATGAACATAATTTTTGTCACGGATAGCCAAACATCCAAAGACACGTCAATATCTAATTGCACTCTCAAGCATAAGATTGGTAGAATTCCATCTAGTAGCAACATCCATTCTCAACCCTACTTTGGTATTAATTCCCCTCACTTGAATAACACTTTCTTTAAATGCAATTTTTCTTGTCTCAGATCCTCTCACATACTTGATACTCTCTTTAATCTTATGCAAAGCATTAGAAGCCACCCTTAGTCCCTCTTGCACAATAATATTCAACACATGTGCACTGCACCTTACATGAAAGTAATCCCATTACATATCAAACTATTTTTCAATTTCAATTGCTCACTGATGAGTCATTATTTTCTTCTATTCTACTAGCCTTTGTGCACCCATTAGACAGTTGATTAGTGCTTAATTGTTCATCATTAGAGTGTTTTTCATCTGTTGGGCTTTATTGGGCCACTGTTCCGAATTTGGACTAATTTCACATTATTTG
>Ga0099822_1005432_pt1 | contig 16636 bp, 7 predicted proteins | sample CowpeawhiteBW_FD_76839 | JGI IMG/M metagenome (GOLD analysis project Ga0099822, IMG submission 76839) | Root nodule microbial communities of legume samples collected from California USA - Cow pea white BW | ecosystem: Host-associated > Plants > Roots > Nodule | place: USA: California | collected...
AAAATATAAAAGATAATATATATATATATAATATAAATATTTAAAAAAAAAAAATTTTATAATAAATAAAATTTTTTTTAATATATTATATATATATATATATATATATATATAATAGATTTAAAAACATTTTATTTATTATAAAATTTTATTTTTCTAAAAATTTAGATTATATATATCAGTATTATCTTTTAAATTTTGGATTGATCATTAATTAAGGTAGCTCAATCATGCATATAATCATGATTGAGTTAAGTTTCTCGTTGTCTTACAAGATTTGTTTTCTCTTTGATTGAGTCAAGCTACTTGTGATGTTATAATTTCAAGGTTTGTGTTTTTGAATATCTCATTTGAACATTTTTATGTATTCGATGAGCTTTGAAACTCTAGTCATGATCACACGCACCAACTTGCCTATGTGTAAGAAATGTTATCTTGAATTATATATTTGAATTAAACTATTTGGAATCATATGTCTTTGAATTAAAACAATATATTATGTTAGCTTGTGTTATTATATATTTGTGTTGTTGATGGTGTGTATTGAATCTTTTTTGGTGTTGTACAACCAAAATCATAACTAGTATAAATTCAATTTTCAACATTTTCATCTTATGAAACTCAATTACTTATCTACATCTCAAATAATCTAAGGTGAATTTGTGTTACATAATGGAAGGGCATATTATGCTAATAAATTGAAGATTTAACGTGTGTTTGTTTGTTGTAGATTTTTGCAAGTGTCAGGAACAACAAAGGTTAAAACAGAGCTAAACAAGAATTTGAAGAAGGAAATGAATAGTGATAAAATCAAGTGTTCATTCAAAGTAGATTGATGAGGCAAATATGCAACAACAATTCAAGGAAAGCTAATGTATAGGGAGTTTAGCTAGACTCATATTTGTAAGGAAAAGGAAAATCGTATGCTTTAAAACTTTAAATATGTAGGTAACTACAAAATTTGGGTAATTTCAAGAAGGGATGATATTAGAAATATAGGGTTTGTAGTAGGCTTATTTTGGCTTGTTTGAGCATTTTTTTTTTTCATTTATGGAAAACTCGTGGAACTTTTATATGGGAAACAATAAATGAATTAGAGCACCCCTAATATTCTATTATATATATATATATATTCTTTGCTAATAAAAAAAAGCAATTAAAGTTGAGAAAGTTAGATGTAATTAGGTATGATAAAAGAAAAGTATGCTTAGATGTTTAAAATCGTATGGAAATGGATTAGATATGTGTTGCTGAGTTACATTTTTGAACTTGTGTTAGTTTATTGAGTTTATGCATACGTAACTCAAGTGTTAGATTTGTCACTCGAGTGATATTTAAGTTGACATTTATTAGTAAGACAAAGTATTTTTATTCAAATATTCAATTAGTCGCCTAAGTGATAATGCTCAACACTCAAGTTATAACTTATAACTTGAGTGAAAGAAGACAATAAATTCTCTCTCCTTTAAGTGTTATGTCGCTTAAGTGATGATAGTCAGTGGTGATTCTCTTTCATTTTGAATCATAATCCTTAAGCATCCTATTTGTTGCTAAAGTCCTAAGATCATAACTAAGGATGACAAACAAATATGCTCAAATGGGTATTGTTGAAACTCGTTCCAATTTTGATGAGAAATTCTCACATTGACCAAGTACAAGTATAAGTATGGTTAGAATCTAATTTTATAAAGGAAAATGATATTTTAACTTACTTTTTTTGACCCACTTTTAACCCACCACTCTCATCACCCTTAGATCATTTATTTAAATTTTTTGTATTGATGTGATGTGATGATCTAAGAGTGATAAGAGTGGTAGGTTAAAAGTGGGTCAAAAAAAGTGGGTTGAAGTATCATTATCCTTTTATAAATTAGGTATATGGACGAAGATGAGTATGTAAATGTCATATTGTCTTCATTTTAAATCACTAAAAGAATCTTAATTTTAGTGTAACGAATTAACTTAGACAAATTTACTGTAGAAGGGTCAACTACACAAACAAAGAACAACAACAAAGAAACCCACAAAAGTAAGTAGGAAAAGTAAACATAATAGGAGGAATAAGAAAGAATCAGACAAATATAACACATTCAATTCAATTATTAACAAACTTCAATCTAAGTCCATAAAAGAATTCACTATTACTACAAATTTTCTCACAACAAACTCCCACTCAAGTATAACTCAAATGTTAACCTCAACTAATTATACAAATGTTCTATTTACGTAATATTACAATTATAATTAACACTTGTGAAATGCCCCGAAATGAGAAAGACATGTGAACAATGCTTCTTATTACTAAATCCAGTAGACACTAAGAGACTAAAAAATTTACTAAAATCATCTTACCACATATGATAGAAGCATCATATGACCACTTGACTATCTAGCATAATTAAACTGTCTAGAAAACTTTAGACAAGATTTTATTAAGCCAATTCTCATAAACTCCACCTTACTTTAACACAAATCTACTAAGTGAGAGAGTTGAATGTTAAGAAACATTGAATGCATTGCACACTTCAATGATTGCTTTTCTATTATTTACTCAACTTCCCTAATAGCTAGCAATACTTGCCTCCTTTAGTTGCATAGCTTTTTACTTTAGAGAGTGATAAAAGTACATACTACATTAAGCAAATAGTTCGACCAGAGTTGACATATGCTTGTGTCAGCATAGGTGGCAGACATTTCAACTTTAGCTAAAATGTTGAGATATTTGAATGAATTTATACTTAGCAAGAATTCATTCAACGATAAATGGTGAAGACATTCCTTGCATCATTGGTTTATGTATTGAGGATCTGAGTACATCTCGACTGCACCTGGAGATGAGTACATCTTGGCCAAAAAAAGGGGCAGGTACATCTCGGCCAAGTCCACATATAGGCTTAAGGGTACATATACGTACATCCCAATATATATGGGCTAAGACATACAAACGTACATCCCAGCACATATGGACTTAGGCATACAAACGTACATCCCAATACATGTGAGCTCAGCCATATAGACGTACATCCCAATACATGTGAGCTCAGCCATATAGACGTACATGCATACAGACGTACATCCCAACACATATGGGCTCAAGCATATAGACATACATCCCAGTACATATAGGCTCAGGCATACAAGCATACATCATAAATGGGACATATGACTGTAAGAGTGCATTCAAGAATACTGGCAACACAAGGGAATGTAATGGCAATTACAGTTACGTTAAGACATTTATGGGGTTTATTGGTATTTACAAAGAGAATAAAAACGAATACAAAGGTAATGAAGTCAGGATTAGACTCAGGTAATATAAAAAAAGATTCAGTGTCCAAGGTAAGGGGCCTATCTTTGCATTGATCTTTTACTCACCCCTAAACTAGAAGTATTACTAACTTGAGTGTCAGAGTGCCTACAAGTACCCACCCTCCAAGAGCATCGTTAAGTAGTTGTTCAGGAAGAGCACTACAAAGAAGAGACAAAGGACTAAAGACTCATGAGGCAAGTCAGTTGCATACAAGAACAGTTTAAGCTTTATGATTATTCCTTAAGTTCATATCAACTTAAAGTCTTGATTGTACTTATTTTTTTATATCATCATTCACTTATCAAACATAGTGAAAATTTGAATGGTGTTTTATTGTCTGTCATATAAAAAACATGCATTCATGATTTGTACAATATTGATCAGATACAACTTCTTCATGCTTTAGGCTTTGTTGTATTAAGCACTTTGTAAGATCCGCAAAATTTAATTAAATAAATAAATAATTAATTAACAAATGCGGGTAGTGAGAGCCTTTATGGTATTTAATACTAATAAGTATGACGTGGAAGAGTACTAGCTCAATTAGTTGAGAGTACTTGATTATGTGAGAGGACTTGGGTTCGGGTCCTATGTTTGCTAAGTTGTGTGTCAATTTAATTGTGTATTATTTTTATATAATATGTTGGTTGTGGTACGTGATATTATATTCTTAAATGAGTAAGAATGATCACGAAACATAAATTGGTTAAATTGGTTGTGTGCTTGCTTTGGAATTTCATGGTTGTGTGTTTGAACCTTGGCCTATGCAAAATAACTCTCTTTTTGCCAAGTCTCCTTTTGGCATGAATGTGAAAGGGCACAGAAACCCTAGCTGTTAGAAGGGGCAGCCAAGAGGGCTGGAAAACCACATAGTAATGGTTATTGAATGATCATTAATCCATGCATTAATCCATTTTTCGTTTTTATTATTAATTGCATGAAATAAATGGCTAAAAACTTGAGAGTAGAAGGTTTTCTAGAAAAAAATTGGCATAGCAACTAAGAGTGAGTGGTGAGGCTGTGTTGAGTACGTGCAAAGAGAAAAAGTGAGAGTGGAGAAAGAGTCTTCAAGGAGGAATCACGAGATAAGGTGAATTGAGATCAAGGATTCAAGGATTTGTGCACATTTTGAGCAAGAAATCCAGGTTAAGGGAGCTGGACTTCGTGGTTTTTATTTTGTGTCTTTATTTTAGTTTATGATTAAGTAATTAAAAGCATGAACTGTGATAATTCTGTGAAATTGCATGTTTATGGAATTTTTCCAGAAATCACTTGGCATGGACCTTCAAAGTCGCCATGCGATTCATACCATTTTTTTTTACACATTTTTGGGTTCTTCAGAGGAACCGCCTGGAGGCACGAACTGGGCCGCCAGGCGACGTGTGCTAATCAACCCAGTTTCTGGTTTCTGAATGATCTGCATGGCAATGATGAACACCTGCAAGGCGACGCGAGTCATTTTGGCACAATTTTAAGGTTTTGATATTTCTGGATTGATTCTGATCGGGGAAAATGGGGCTTTATAGGTTGGTTTATTTTTTAGCGTCATATATTGTTGAATTACATCGCGTTTGGAAGTAATGGTATAAAATTCAATGAATATTGTGTTTAGGGTTTGGAAAGGATTGGAATGTTGCGTTAGGATTAAAGGAGGCACGAATTACCCTAAGGAAACTAGAATTTCAAAATTAAATTACTATTAGACCCCCTTGGCGACATGATTAATGGGTGGATCGTGAAAATACTCAAAGGGGTGGATTTTTATGGTTGTTGGGGTCTTCACAGGTGTTGGAAATTCTAGGAATTTCCCATAATACTATGCATCGCCTGGTGGTACTAAGAGAGCTGTTAGGCGCCAACGTAGTGAATTATACACTACATGGCTGTGAGATGCAACTAAGGCATAAGGACTATGGGGTGATATGTCATTTACGCCAATGGAATTAGGAAATTTGGAGTAAGGGAAAATGTAGAATAAAATATGTGGCAACTATTATGAATTAATCTGTGATTGCATGATAATTGGGAGAAATTGTGATATTTATCTTAGTCCAAAATAGTAATTAAACTAGTAGTATGAAATGGATTGGCAATAGCACGAGACTTAGGACTTGTGGTATCTTGTGGGTGGCTGAGTTAGTCATGGTTCAATTAAAGTAGTAAAAATGTGGTACTATGGGGCAAAAGACTAAGAGAGAATGTAGTAGGATGGAAATAGAGATTTAGTTATGTTTAGAAGGAAGAGGGCATTGTGCATCAATAATGAATGAAAATATGAGTATGAATACATGGAAATTTCATGGGTGACTCATTTAATGAATGAGATATGTGAAGATGAAGTATGATAGTTGCAATTAGTGTGATAGTCAGTAATTAGGATTTGTGATGCGCTAGTTGAGTGGCTGTGTGAGTTGAGGGTCTGAGCAACTGTACCTGAACCTAAACCAAAAACCGGTACTACGCGAGTATTGGTGTGGTGCCTAGCGGCGGTATCAGAACCACCAAGCGATAGTTGCAATTCCTTAGGGCAATAGGAACGTGTGGCACCTATCGGTGAAGGTCGTCCCGCTAGGCGATACTTGTAAAGGTAGTGTGTACAGTGGCGCTTGCCGCCTGGTGGCACGTGTCCCCTGCCAAATGGTCTGGAAGCATATTTCGCCTGGCGGCTCAAAAGCAGCGTCGAGAGATAACGCAGAGGTAGAAGCTTTGCTTGCTTTGGATGTGCCTGATCTACAATGTTTTGGTGATACCTTAAAGGTCAACTTGTTGGTGTTCCTTGAGTTGTGGCTTAGAATGTATCCCTTGAGTTGTGGCTCGGGATAGGGGGTAAGCAAGTGGAATTTCTTGAGTTGTGGCTCAGAATGGCATCCCTTGAGTTGTGGCTCGGGATGACGAATGAACACGAGGAACTCTTGAGTTGCCGCTCGAGTTGGCGAGTGTTGTTAGTGTGAGTGTGCGAGTTGTGGCTCATACAAATGGGTCCAGATAGATTACCTTCCTGCTAACGAGTTTGGTAGTCTTGGGACATTACGAACTTGGTTCGTATTGGGAACTCCACCTGACATTACAGAGTATGATCCGTAGCTAGATTCTCGCATGTGTTCTACAAGTTGTGGCTTGTAGGTGTTGCAGCAAGACATCTTGAGGTATTCATCTAAAGACGTAGAACATGGTTAACATGGTTATGGTCATGTGGTTTGGAATCAAAGGATGAAGTTCCTTTGATGGTTGTGTGTTTATATATCTGAATTGTATATGTTTTATATATTGTTAGCTCACCCTATCTCCTTGTGTTTATCGATGATCATGTACGCGGTACACGAGAGCAAATGATGTTGCAGGTGGATCTAGTGAGACCTAAAGCTGGAGCGGGGCTAGACTGGGAGAAAAGATTTATCAGAGATTTTAAGATTTTATGTTTTTGAATAAATTTGTAAACACTTATGTGACCGACGTTTATATTTTATTTGAGTTTATACATTATGGATTTTTTTATCTTTTACGATGTAATAATGGTTTTAATTTTCTCGCGTTTTTGGAAATGATATTTCAATAAATGACGTTGATTTATTATCTTTATTTTATTTTATTTAAATCCATAATATCCAGACAAGATGTTACAAACTTCACCAAGGAGTTCAGGTCTCAATAGACGTTAAGAGACTAGACGAACTATTGAAACCATCTACCACATATGATAAAAGTTGCATATCAACTAGTACATGTTATAACATATTTAAACAATCTATTTAACTAATCCAACCTTCACAATTAGGTAACCTCAAAACATATTTTCACTATTCTTTTTGGTTCTTTGTTTAATTTCATTTAAACCTTTCTTTTCCCAAACAAATCTTGATTCTCTCTCTCTATCTCTTCATGACTCATTCAATATTCATCAAATTCATCGAAATCTCCAAGTTACTTTTTTTCTCATTAGAACGTTAATTACACAATTTGCCCTTTTGTGTTGTTTTCTTCAAACAATAAATTCCATTTGGATAAACATAAGTCTTATTCTTATCAAATTAAATTATTTCTAGGGAACATATTTGATCATTTATGCTTCATTTCACCTTTTTTTTGCCATGTGAGAATGCATGACTATCAATTTTGAGTGTTCAAATGTGTGAACCTTAGTTTAATAGGTGATACACAAAACTTATCATCTTTTTCTCTTTGGTTTTCAATTTCGTTTCATTTGAAGAACTCTCATTTTGTGACACAACTTGTATTCTATACCAACATCCAACTCATTTGATATCCACAAAGTTTACTCAAATCCTTGAAGTATTATCCCTCTCAATAGTTTACATAAAAGAAAGATGTTATAGTTATCACGAAATATCAATTAAGTATAATTGTTATTTAATATAATTTTTCTTTGTTATGATATTTTTGTAAGGAAATTATTCAATTAATATTTGGGACTGTAAGGATGAATATGGAAATGGTTATGAGTATATATGTTACTCGATGAGGATGAGGATGAGACACACAATTCATAGTTGATGGAGATAGGTATGAGTTTTAACTTCATGGGTGGAGACGAATGTGGTCAAACTCATACCTATCTGGCCCATTTATCATCCCTAATAATAACTTGAGTGAGAGGGCGTTAGTAACTTTGTCTTTTTGTGAGTAAGGTTGCTTAAAAGATAGTTTCTTGCTTAAGTGATATGGGTTTGTTTACTCATACTTGTTTTATTTTGAAAGGAGTAAAGTTCATGTTTTGAAATATTTAGGTTAAATTACTCTTTTAGAAATTCTATTTGTCAAGTAATATCAGTTTGGTCCTCAAGTTTTTCATTGTCTCAATTTGGTCCTCATTTTCTTAAAAATGATTCAATTTGGTCCTTGCCGTTAATTTTGACTAGACGGTGTTAAAGTCAACGCCACATGTCAATTTTTTAATTTTTTTAATTTTTAATTTTTAAATATTTTATACGTGACACTTCACAATTGTGCCACGTGTCAAAATGACTCAATTCGGTCCCTATATTTGTTTTTAGTTTCAATTTAGTCCCAATTTTTGTAAAAATGAAGCAATATTGTCCCTCCTTAAATTGACACTCAATTTAATTTTTGAATACAACTTATGATGATATTCTTAATAAAATTGACATTTTTATTAAATATTTGTAGAAATACTTTTAAACAAGTTTTTTCTTAGTTTTATTATTAAACAAAGTTAAACCCCAAACTTAATTTCAAAAATTAACAATTTTGTCATCATATATAAAAGCATCAAGTGTATCATATTATATAAACTTAGTGAAGATTAAAAATCAAATAACTTGTCATACATAAGTTTAGGAACTAAATTTCAAGTTTAAAACAAAACCAAAGTCTAATATTTTGTATAGAATTTAAAGTTAATTTTAAATATTTATAGAAATATTTAATAAAAACGTTAATTTAAGTAATATCACCATAAGATTTATAAAAAATTAAATTTAGTGTCAATTTATGGAGGCACAATATTACTTCATTTTTACAAAAATTGGGACTAAATTAAAACTAAACACATATATAGGGACCAAATTGAGTCATTTTGACACGTGACACAACTGTGAAGTGACATGTGTAAAAAATTTAAAAAATTTAAAAAAATTCAAAAAAACCAAAATTATGACACGTGACGTTGACTTTAACATCATTTGGTCAAACTAACGGTAATGACTAATTGAATTATTTTTAAGAAAATGAGGACCAAATTGAGACAACAAAAAATTTGAGGACCAAACTGTTATTACTTGGCAAATAGAGGGACCAAAAGAGTAATTTAACTAAATATCTATGATGGAATTATTTGAGTTATGGATTAATACCTAATTGAATTACATGAGTGACTTGAATTAAGATATGTAATGTTTGGAGTGGATAAGAAAAGACAAATACCTAAAATGATAGTGTGGCTAAGTTTTGATTTGTGGTATTTAATACAAAAAACTATTACCTTGTGTTTGGATAAAGAATTTTAACAATTTTAAGAAATTGAAATACATGGTATTTGAATACTTACAATTCCATTATCTTTATTTCTTAAGTAGTTTGTTTACATGGACTAATTGAAATATCTTAAATTTTAATTTTTTAGTTTGGATAAAGCAATTTAAATTTTTTCTAAAGATAAAATTTTATTTTAAAAATATTTCGATAACTCGATTGTACCCATCAGATGAAGTTGACTTAGCTTGACTTTCAACTTAGACTGACTCATGTATGGTTGTCTTGATCGTGGGATCAACATAAAACATCTCAACCGTCGACCTGGGTTAACTCATCTCGAACTAGGGTCAAGATGACCTGTCTTGACCTTCGAGTTGTGATGTCTCGACTTCACATTCGACTTGGTCCGACTTGTTTGGTCCTTCGATATGGGCCTAGTTATCATGACCTACAACTCTATCTGACTCGTCTAAAACTTTGACCAAGGAAACCTCATCAAGACCTTCAGTCTAGGCCGACTCGTCATCAACCTCAACTTGGATCAACTCGTCACGACCTTTAACCCAACAAACATATCTCGACTTTCAGCCCATACCAACTCTTCTCGACATTCATCTCAGACCATATCAACTTAACATTCGACCCAGGCCGAATCAACTCGATCCTGACACAGGCCAATTCATATCAACCTTTTACCTGAGATTAATTAGCTTGATCTTTGACAAGGGATAAATCAACTCAATTGAAACAACTCGACCTTCGACCTGGGCCCAACGACTAAACCTTTGCCTTATATTTGATCAATGTGAACTTTAACCACGCTAAATCAACTCGACCTTAAGCCTAGATCAAATGCGCTCAACCTTCGACATAGGCCAAATCGGCTTGATCGTTAGTTTGGGTTGAATCGGCTCAAACTTTGGCCGAGGCCGAATCAACTTGACCTTCTCCTTGATTGAGTATATTGGACCTCCATTTTTGATCAACCATCACCCTAGATTGAAATAGCTTGACCTTTGGCCTAGGCAAAATTAGATCGACCTTCGACCCAGATAGAATAGGCTCTACCTTCGACACGGGCTGAATCAACTCGACCATTAGTTTGGCTAAATCAGCTTGTCCTTTGGCCTTGGGTGATTTGGGTTGACCTTCTACTTGATTGAATCTGTTGGACCTTCGTTCCATGTAGAATCGATCTGACTTTGACCTTAAATCGAAATGGCTCGAAATTTGGCCTGGGCTGAATTGGCTTTACATTCGGCCTGAATCAGCTCGACTATCGTCCCAGGCCGAATAAACTCGATTTTCACTTGGGCCAATCGACTCAAACTTTGACTTAGGTTGAATTGGCTCGACCTTCATCCTGGGTTGAATCACCTCAACCTTCAATTTGGATCGAATTAGCTCCATCTTCGAACTGGGTGGAATCGGCTCAAGCTTCTGCTTAGGATGAATATGCTCGACCTTTGATTTGGGTTGAATCAGCTCGGCCTTATGCCCAGGTCGAATCAACTCGAGCTAACTCGACTTAAATTTTGATCCAAGTTGACTTGATTGAGTCTTTTTCTTAATTCGATTCAACTAAGTTTGAAATTTGAGCCGATTCGGCTCGACCTACATGAGTGAGAGGAGTGAAATTTCAAATTTCTTATATTTTTTAGGGTATTTAGAATTAATTTCTTAAATTTCAAATTCTTTTGAATTAGTTTATCCAATCAAGTCATTCTAGTGTAAAGAATTTTGATTCTTCAAATAATTGAATTACCTTTCTAAATTACCTCATCCAAACACAACATTATAGTGTGTTTTTTATAAAGCCATTTAAGAGAGTAATTCCTTTATTTGGTGAATTTGAAATTCATAAAATCAAAATGAGTTGTATGGATGAAGAAATTAAAAAGAAATTAAAATTTAGGAATATTGAAAAGGTATTTCAAATAACAAAAATAATATAATTTGAAATTCACTAAAAAACGAAGGAAATTGAAATTTCACAACAAGTCACTCCATGTCTAAGTGTCAATTTGACCCATGATCCATGGGCTAGCCCCAACCCACTCGTAAATAAGCTCGTATTTTATTGGCCAACTTAGCTCAACCTTCGGCCAAATCGACTCGACTTAACCTTCGATAGGGCCGATTCTACTAGACCATTGAACTGAGCCAACTCAACTTAGCCTTCGGGCCCTTTGGCTTGGATTGACTCAGCTTGACCTTCAGCCTCCACCGACTTGCCTCAACCTCCGAATCAGGTCAGCTCGGCTCGACCTTTGACCCAATGATAAAAGCCCTTTGTCTCACACAAGCTTCATCAGATAAAACTAAGTGTTTCGTCTTTAGTAATGTATTATAGAAGTCAACCTAGGTCACTCAGTGGAAAAATGTCAAGTCAATTCATTGATTGAAATTTATTTTTTTCAATTTAAAGGTCGAGGGATTAAAAACTGTAAAAATAAAAAAATAGTATAATTGTACTTAAAATGTAGTGAAAAAAAGATAGTTGTAATAAGAAAATTAAAATTCAACTAGGAAGGAATTGCAGTTCAATGGAGATGGAATAAAAAAGAACTGACATGACTAAAGTTACCCATAATGTTGTCTACTTCAATTTAGAATGGAAATACATAGAGATTAAAAGAATAAAGAGAATAAATCATACTTCATTTCAAAGAATATTTGAAAGTTAGTATCCATGGAGCTCCAATATTTGAAAGTTAGACACCCAATTGTGTGCACTGGGCACAAAATAATGTGCGATAGGTGCCAACGAAACAGGGGCTAACCCTTTCGATTGCACTAGGTGCCAATCAAAAGGCACCAAGCAGTACCAACAAAGGAGCATGGTTTTAAATTATGTAGGGCGCGAATAAGATGGTGTTGAGTGATGTTGAAGCTCTTAAACTTCCTAAAAGTTGGTAAACCAAGCAAAAAGTTAAAGATATAAGAAATAAAGATCATAATGGGTTTTAATGAACCTTAATATGAGAGTGTAGAATTTTTGTTATCAAATACCTCTCACTTAGACTTTTACACTCCCGAACAAAACCAAGACTAAATAAGTTATGACACTAGACGCATGCAAGCATAAAAACAACCATCAAGAAATGGGAATCAAAGAAAAATATTGGAAAATTGGTTTAAAACTATGGAGGTATCCAACTCAAGCGAGAACTAGGCAAGATGAGACTAATCCAAGAAGAAATGCAAACATTGTGAGCACATTGTTTCAAAATTGTGAGTAGAGATGTCAAAAGTGTGGAAGACTTAATGATGATTCATGGACAAATGTTGAAGACTTAAAGAATGCTTAGATTCAAGAGATACAATAAAGACTTAAGAATTTAGTTGTTGAAGTCTTGTAATTTGTGTATATTATTTAAAATAGTTAAATTAGTTGGTCAAAAGTGAAAAGGCAAAACTCAAGCAGCATAACACTAAAAGAGTTATATATATTTGCAAAACTCATTGGAATAATCGATTATCTCAGTAAAAAGTGTTTTTAGAGAAAAGACACTATGATAATCGATTATCACTTATGATAATTGATTATAACTGACAGTTGTTACTATACTTTTCATATTCTTAACCTAATTTTGCAAGTGGCTTTTATAAATGAAGGTAAGAGTTCTCTTTACAAAATATATAAGTTAAAGAAGTCTGAGTACTTGAAAACTCTCTGTGGAAGGCTTTGGAAACCTAGTGTGGGTAGAGTTGTAACTTTCATCAAGTGGGATCTTAAGTGATTGAGTGTTGCTGATGTTGATAGGTGAAGTTGTTTATCCTTTGTGTAATTCAAAGGTGGTGTTCATCCCTTGTGGATTTCAGGGGAGGTGTTTTTCATCTCATGTGGCTTTAAGAGAGGTGCTTTCTATCCTAAATTGCTCTTACTCATATTTGTAATCTCAGTTTATTTTTAATGATTGAGTTAATCCCTCTTTAGAGAGATTAACAACTGGACATAGGGTCTTTTTGATCCGAACCAGTATAAAATACCTTGTGAAAAGTTCTCTTTTAGACCCCTCTTTATTTTATGGTGATTATCAAATAAAGGAAAGGTTTTTAATTGAACTTTGATATTAAAAAGGGAAAATTTTAAAGTATTAATTTTTATTGATTAAACCAATTCACTCCCCTCAATTTTTGTCCCTAAGTGAACATTCCACTACATGATTCTAACAATCAATATAGTCATTAACAGGTAAGTAAGTGGTATGAACTGCAACATTAATAGGTGCAACAACACCAATATGAGCATCGCCAATTTGAGGAAAATTTGCACTTGGATTAGGGTTAGAATTTGGATGTATTACATGATTAATTTCAACACAAATAGAACATAAATCAAAATCACAACCATATGTAGTAAAATTTTCTTAAATCTAAAATAAATCAAACTTCAAATCTAGGTTATTTTTTGACTCATCATGCTTTTTTCCCTCTAAATTTGGAAGTTGTTTCAAATCTAATTCTTCCTCCTTTTCTTCAATCACATGATGCGTGTATTCTTGTTGTTTCAACTCATACATCTCAATAGCTAGCTGTCCAATTTGGGTTTTAAGGTCCTTAAAATGGCTACTACATTATGTCCAACCTGTGTAGCCATACGATCAAATATATTACCGATTTGTCTTATGATATCTCCAGTTATTAGGCTTGAATTATCTTGCACCTGTGGCAATAAATGTGACTCGAAAGAATGGTTATAATATGACTTAGAAAATTGTTCCATTGGCTAAGATGATTGTTCAAAATGTGATTGTAGTAGTAGCTGCTAAAAATGTAGTTTGTCAAAATGATTATAATAAGGCTAAGAAAATTGTGGTATTTGCTAAAAAAATTAGGACTAACAAGGTTGTAAAGGCTGCTAGAAATATGGCTAGAATGATTGTTCATAATATGACTCAAAAAATTGCAGTTCATCTTGATCATAATGCATGTCAAAATTTTGTTGAGCAAAGTTAAACTCATAATAACTTCAATATATTAATTAATTATTCAAAGGGAAATACATTATATACAAACAAAAGAAAGAAACTCAAACAATGAGACTGAATGGTGTTTGCTCCCTGACAACAAAGCCATTTTGATGGAACCCTTTTGTGTCACACAAGCCTCATTAAATAAAACTAGGTTTTCCCCCTTTACTAATGTAGTATAAAGGTCAACTTAAGTCAGCCCAATGAACAATGTCATGTTAATTCATTGATTGAAATTTCTTTCTGTCACTTTAAAGGTCGAGGTATTGAAAAATGTAAAAACAAAAAAAAAATAGTAAAATTGTAATTAAAGTTCAGTGAAAATAAAAAAATAAGTTGCAACAAGAAAATTAAAATTCAACTAGGAAGGAAAATATGGGTCCACAAGCAAAACACTGAATATAAGCCTAACAAAAACTATGAAAGTAAAGGATAAGTTCAAATGTAACATGTAATGGAAACTAAAATAAAATAAACATGTGAGTTGGGTTGTAAAAGTAAGCACTAAAGTGAAAATTATCAACCAAACCAATGAAATAAGTTGAGACAATAACACGAAATGAGCTAAGCTAAAAATGAGAAACATTGTAATGGCTATAAAATGGTTTCAAACAACAATTAACTAGTAGAACTTAGAGAAATTGTAGCTCAATAAGGAAAACAAGATCAATAATAAAAATAAAACAATGGAGATGGAATAACAAAGAAGTGACGTGGACGAAGTTACCCATAATGTTCTCTACATATATTTAGAATGGAAATTTCAGGCGATACCAACACAAAGAGCATGGTTTTAAAATTTGTCAAGCATGAATAAGATGACGTAGAGTGGTGTTATAGCTCTTAAACTTCCAAAAAGTTTATAAACCAAGCTAAAAGTGAAAGGTATAAGAAATAAATATGCTAATGGGGTTTAATAAGCCTTAATATGAGAGTATAGAATTTGATTTATCACTTAGACCGACTCAGCTTGGTTCTTCGACCTAGGCCAGTTCAACTTAACCTTTAGACCATGCTGGCTCGAATCAACCTTCAGCCAAGTCACCAGCTAGACTTAGCTCGATTCTTTAGCTCGACTTGGCTTGACCTTTGGGTCAATCTTTGGTTCATGCGAACTCAATTCGACATTCACCCTAAACTGACTAAGATCAAGCTTCACCTTTGTCGCACTAAATCATCCTTCACCTGGGCCAACTCAGGTTAACTTTCCGCTCGACACAACTTGCCTCGAGTTTCGACTCTAATTTACACATCTTTACCTTTGACTCGAGCTGACTCGACTCGATTCTTCGACACATTTTACTTGGATTGACCTTTGGCTTGGCCAACTCGACTCGACTTTCGACCGACCCTACTCGACATGACCTTTGGCTGGGGCCAACTTTGTTTTACCTTCAAACTGAGCTTGACCTATAGCCCTTTCAGCCTAGGCTGAACCAACTCAACCTTCGGTGTGGATCGACTCGACCTGATTCTTCGACCAGACCAACTTGGCTCGACCTTTAACCTAGGCTGGCTCGACTCTCCCTTCAATCTAGATTGGCTCAACTCGATTCTTTTATTCAATCTACTTGGGTTGACCTTCAACCTAGGTCGAGTTAGCTCCAACTCTAAATCGATCCTTTGACCCGACCGATTTGGCTCATCTTTCAACTTGGTTGTCTTAACTCTATCTTTGGCACAAGCCAACTCAGATGAACCTTCAATAAGATCTTACTCTTTTGTCCTTGTGGGATTTTTCTTATGTTAACTTTTTTACGTTGTTGGCTTCTTGGTTCCAAGATGTGTGTACTAGGGTTTATGGGATGTGTCAAATTCATAACTTTACTCTCTATATAATTATACACATATACATATTTGAAAAAAAAGTAATTGTTACATATTATTTTAACATTTGAATTGTAATAATATTTTCTATAAATTCTAATTTTAAAACACACAATTTTAAAATTAAATTTTATCTTAAAAAAAATTAATTACTTTATCCAAACAAAATATTTAAAAAATAAATATAATTTAATTACAATTAATTTATATATAATGTATTTTAATTTTTTTAATGGTTAAAATCCCCAAACAAATATAAGGTTAGAAAAAAAAAGACATATCTCAATTATCAATAATCTAAATCATATGAATTGAAATATCAAATGTTCAGAAGTAAGAAAAGATGGCCTTGATGCCGTAGAGTTGAGGTAAAATATACCATAAGACTTCTGGAGTAAAAGTAGTCCCTAATACGCATATTATGTAAGATATTGAATTATCTTGATTTTGATTAAGTAATGAGATTTAAACACCAATAATATTTTGGATAAGTTAGGTCTAATTTTTTTTTTTTGCATGATATAAATTGCTTAGATTAATCATATGAATTGATGTTTTATATATATATATA
>Ga0099822_1005433_pt1 | contig 16635 bp, 7 predicted proteins | sample CowpeawhiteBW_FD_76839 | JGI IMG/M metagenome (GOLD analysis project Ga0099822, IMG submission 76839) | Root nodule microbial communities of legume samples collected from California USA - Cow pea white BW | ecosystem: Host-associated > Plants > Roots > Nodule | place: USA: California | collected...
AATTTTTATATTTATTTTTTTTTATAATATTTATAAATATATAAAAAAAAGATAGAATCAATATAGATTTATATATATATATATATATATATATATATATATATATATATATATATATATATATATATAATTTACATGTATTATTTTATGTGTAAAATCTTCTTTAAAGACTATGACGTGTATTTGAATTTGAATCAGATTCTGGGGAATGTTGGTCTTTATATGAACTTGTATAAAGTTGGCATCAATAAAGATGCTACCTAAACGAAGAATCAAGTTATTGACTGCGTACACGCGACAAATATTTGAGATCAGTTTTGCAAAGTAACAAACCTAAGATGAAGAACATATATTTCTAAGTAATGAGAGTATAATAATAATATTTTAAATTAAATATAATTTTAATGTTTAATCTTTATATAAAGTTATTATGTTCTATCATATTATAAGATAATGTTAATGAGCTTCTTGTTGTCTTGCATATTTATTTTACTAGTCTCATCTTACATGTGAGTAAAAGATATGAAAAAATTATACTAATCTTAATTACCATCCATGTCTTTACATTCGAAGAAAGGAAGCTAAGAATATTCAATTCTTTTAAGATCCGTCAATGACTGTCGTTAAATTAAACATTTTTTTATCTATTTAACTTTTAATTTGTGTTAACTATTACAAAATTTAGAAATAAATAGATAAATAATAATGTTAAATCATGATGTTGTTGGATGAATCATAATTTTTTCTTTAAAGTATAAATTACTTTTTATTTAGTTCTCTAAATATATCTTGATCTTGGTAAAGACTTATGTTTTAATTTTTAAAATAAGAGTGTAATAATAAATTATAAGTGTTAATCAATTTTTAATTTGTTTAGGAGAGGTGCATGAATCATGACGATGCTATATGTAACCTCTCATTTATCATATAACTATTTCATTTTTGCATATAAATATTTACATATATTTATTTATATTTAAAAATTTGATGTTAAAGTGTATCGTATTCTTTAAAAGATAATAACATATAAAAAAGTGTGTCGAATAACAAATTTTCATAATTATTTATACTCACTTTAGATAGTTATAATTCTTCTATATCAAATGTGATTATAATAATCTCTACACAAACAAAATTACAAAATATAACAAAAAACACAATAGTTTTACATAATTAAATTGTACGTATAAAAAACAATTATAGTCTCTATATTATAAAATTTTCTCTTAATAAAAAGTATTATTTACTTATAAGTAATATCTGATGCAGAGATAAATTGGTTTATCCCAAATAGGTTCCATAATTCAAAGTTCGTGTGAAGTTTTATTTCTCTGCAAGGAGAGAGAGAGAGAGAGAGAGAGAGAGAGAAATTATACCCAAAACATTTTTCTACATCATATACTTCTATCTATTTTTGAAATGCACCTATTATATATTTCTTATTTATTTTTATCTCTTTCCTTTCATCACATTATATATCCAAACAATTTTTGTCTTTTATTTATTTCTCTCTCTAGGTGTAGATAAATGTTTTGAATATTCATGAAACATTTTCCAGAAGTAAAGAAGAGAGTGTGTTAGTAAAATAGAAGAGTGTAGTATCGACCCTATAAGCCCAAGAGATGAAGCCCAAGCCGGAGATAGAGCCCAGATATAAAAAATGGATGCCACTCGTCAGCAATATAAGAAAATTCTTGGCGTTAATACAAACATATTATACTTCCTAAAGTTGAATTATCTCGAGGAACAAGTCAGAAACGACCTATAAGAAATACTATGCATTGTGCTATAAGGAAGCACAACAAAACGAAATATTAGATTCCGTAATTTGATGATTAAGTGTAATTTACCTGCCGGTTGACCGTGTAAAACATTACCTAATTCTCTTCGATTAAAATAACAAACCGATTCATAGACTATTAAAGGCTTAGACAAAACACTGATTTTAGATTTCTTGACCATGTCCTTCAATAGAAAGTTAACACTATTTCACAGCAGTGTAAGTAAATTTTAATTTTGAGTCTTTCATACTACCATGTAGAATGAAATGGTAGAAACAATAGAACCATAGTTTCGGGGTAAAGCGAATGATAATTTTTTAAACGAAAGACTTAAAATTAAGAGTCAAAATTACCTATGCTTACACACTAAAACTTGGGTAAAAATATCAAATGACTACCTTATTTCAATCATAAAAATACCATGACTAGGATCCAATAAATAACTTCCCTCTTCTCCGAAGCCAATCTAAAACCGTTTATAAAATACATTTTTTTTTCGATTGAACAGACATTGAAACACTTACGCTCTTTCCATTTACTGCACAAAACTGTTCTTCGCCGTAGCCTAATAATGACCTAAAATCAAACAGTAAGGCCTTGTGGGGCACCAGCTACAGGTGCCTTGGGCTTTGGTTTTTCCACCACAATTGCCTGCGTGGTCAACACCATTCCAGCAACTGAAGCAGCATTCTGTAACGCACACCTTGTAACCTTGGCAGGGTCGATAACTCCTGCATCTACTAAATTCTCATACCTGTCTGCCATAGCATTGTAACCAACCTCCCATTCACCATTCTTTATCTTCTCCACAACAACTTCACCTTCTATTCCAGCATTTTGAGCAATCAATGCAGCAGGTGCTACCAGAGCCTATACATGTAAAGGCAGAAGGATCAGTATTCATACTATTTTTTAGATTTATATCAGGGTATCACATGACATATTAAGCTTATTCAGATTATAAATATAATACAAGATACATTTGTTCAAATGCATATAAGGAGAAAAGATAAATTTATCTCGAGTTATTATGTAGAAACCATTTTCCACTTGAGGCATCCTGAGATGTGAAGGGATTTCAACAAGTATCTCAACTAATAAGTTTCCGGTGGAATGGGATTGTAGCTTGCAGTTATTGCGGAACGTCTTGTGAAAGCAATAATTACAACATACTGGTCAAAGAAAGTGCAAATTTTTAAAGAATGTGCAAGTTGATAATTATTCTTACCTTTTGCACAATATCAGCTCCTAGCCTTTCGTCTGCATCCTCAAGCCTGTCCTTGATTGCTGGGACATGAGTTGAGAGATGAACCAATGCAGTGCCTCCACCAGGGACAATACCTTCCTCAATGGCAGCAAAAGTTGCATTCTTCGCATCCTCAATTCGTAGCTTTCGATCCTCAAGTTCAGTTTCTGTAGCAGCACCAACCTTGACGACTGCAACTCCACCAGACAATTTAGCTATCCTCTCGGCCAGTTTTTCAGAATCATACACTGAGTCCGTCTCTGACAGCTCCTTCTTTATCTGAGCAATTCTCGCTTGCAACTCATCCTTTGTTGCCGCATCAGCAATGATGGTAGTAGAATCCTTGGTCACGGTCACTTTCCGAGCCAAACCAAGCTGCTCCACTGTGGTATTTTCAATAAGCAGTCCCAAATCTGTCGCTTGGAACTCAGCACCTAGCAGTTCAACGTACACAGTTGTCAACAAAGTATCTCATGAAAAAAGCAAATTAAATACAATAATACTACAAAATGATACTTTGACAACAAATTTATGTTTCCTCCTTAAAGACATACTTTATTATAGACATCGAAACTGTGTCAGTTCCTACTTATAGAATAAACTTTGAAAATGAATTATAATAATACTTCTAACATGAACAGCATTAACAAAAAATCCACACTAGCCACAAAATAACGTCTGTGCTCAGACATTATCCAACTACAAACTTAGAACATATGTACGTTCACATACCAGTCATTATAGCAATGTCTTGAAGGAGGGCCTTTCGCCGCTCACCAAAGCCAGGAGCTTTGATGGCAGCAACGTTAAGGATACCACGCAGCTTATTCACAACAAGTGTGGCCAAAGCCTCACCGGTGACATCCTCAGCAATGATAAGCAAAGGAGCTCTCAATTGAGTGGTTTTCTCCAACAATGGAATTATGTCTTTTATTGCTGAAATCTTCTGGTCCGTAACCAACACTCTCACATTCTCAAATTCAACAATCAACTTCTCAGGGTTTGTAACGAATTGAGGTGAGATATACCCTCTGTCAATCTACAAGATTAAAGCCGTACAATTAGACTCATAAACAAAACAAAACTTTGGCTCTATTTAGATAAACTTAACAAAAGAAACATCAGTTAAACTTATGTTTCTCAAATTATAGAAAAGCTAAATAAGAGGGCTTCAATAGATTAAAGAGTATAAATTGATTTTAACTTATGAAAGAAATAAAATTCATGTTGTCTTCTTTTTTTTTTACAAGTACTTGTTGAAAAGTTTATCTTATATTGTCATTATTCTGCATAGAAGTCGCACCTCCATTCCTTCTTCAACTTCAACCGTCGTCTCAAATGAAGATGAAGACTCAATGGACAAAACACCATCAGGTCCAACCTTATCAATTGCTTCCGCAATCATTTGCCCAATCAACTCATCATTCCCGGCAGAAATAGATGCAACAGCTGCCATAACACCAACAGAACACATAAATAAGAGCTCTTAAAGCAGCATCTACCTAGCAACAACATAAGCAATACCAATATTAGAACAATACCTTTGATATCATCTCCACCTTTGACCGGCCTTGCTTTCTTCTCCAACTCCTCCACCAATCCCAGCACAGTTTTGTCAATTCCTCTTTTAAGAGACACAGGATTAGCCCCAGAAGTCACACTGAGAAGCCCCAGCTTAATAATTTCGCGAGCAAGAACCGAAGCGGTGGTTGTTCCATCACCCGCAGAGTCATTGGTCTTACTAGCAACCTTAATTGACATTTTCACAATCGTTAGTCTTACTAGCCACCTTAATTAACATTATTCCAAAAAATCTAAAAACACCACCAACAACAAAAACAACCATAACATTCACGAACCTCTCTAATAAGAGCTGCACCAGCATTCTCCATGGGATCGGGAAGCTCAATAGCACGAGCAATGGTCACACCATCGTTAACCACTTTTGGACTTCCAAACTCATCCAACACAACATTTCTCCCTAAAAAAATTCCAAGCAATGAAATAATCATTAATCTCTGTTCTACATAACAAAACAAATCTGGGATTTACAAAAAAGCCACCTCTCGGCCCAAGAGTGAGCCCAACGGCGTCGGCGAGCTTGTCAATGCCGGCCTGCATAGCGGCCCGGGAACTCTGGTCGAACGCAATCTCCTTCGCGGAGGCCTTCACTGCGAAACGTTTATTCGGTTGCCGGTAATTCACTCTTCCGTTCTGGTTCACTCTTCGGGCCAGAGACTATAAAAGAAGAAAAGAAAACCGAAACCGATTAATTACACACACAAACAGAGATGAGCAAAAAATCTTGGATGTTAATTGTTACGAGGAAAGTGGAATTGAGTTGAATTTGGAGAAGGAACCTGGCGGTTAGGAGAACGTAGAATAGAAGCTGAAGAGAGAGCATTTGCAGAGGCCATGGTGTGGAGTGAAAGGAAATGGATAAGGGAGTGGTAACTCTAATACACTGAAACAGAAGGAAGAAGATTAGGGTTTGGGCTTTTATGGAGAGGGTTGGGGTTCTAGAAAATTCCACCTATTCCAGAACCGTTGAGGAGGCTCTTGTGAATGCAAATTGCAACTTTGTATTTGTCGCTTACTATTATTAACTGCACCAGGTAAGAAAAGAAAACCATTTCCTAAATATAAAATCGACTTTATGAATGAAATACTATATTATAAACAATTTTATTTGTTCGAATTAGGATTTTTAACTGCGTGAAATGTAATTTGTTAAGTAATTATTGTTTGATTAAAGTTTAATATGTGTACCCGGTCTATAAATTATGAAGTTGTTACAGTTTTGTTTGTTAATTGGTTAATACAATTGTATTATTTTGTATTTTACTTAATTCACATTTTAAATAGAGATAAGTTCTTCCGAATGCTATATATGTTGTTTTAGAATCATAATCGTCATCATAAAAAAGTTCACTTTGAATTATAATAAAATAAAAGTAACGTAAATAATAATATTATAAAAAAATGTGATAATAATAATAATAATTAAAAATATTGTAATAGAACGGGATAGGCTTAATCTTGCTGTTTTACTAAATACATAATTTCTGAAGCATTTTCTTTGATAGAATCAGAGTTAACATTGTTGGAGATTAAGAAAGATGCATATTTATTTTCTGTAAATGTGGCGCACTAAGAGAATCATGTTACCTTATGATTAGAAGAGACTCTGGTAGTTTTGTATAAAGATTAAACATTAAAATTAAGCTTTTGCAAAATTATTGGTTAAGATTTCTAATGACAAGAATAATATTATTAAGGCTACAAGAAGAAAAATGTGTTGGGATAAATGGGTGGAAACAAATATATCCTATTAAGATAGGTGATAAGCTTCAAAGAAAAAGTTAAAATCGTGTATTATCCTTACCAATAATTCTTATTTATTTAATGTTAATACAGTTTCTATAATATCATAACAACTAATATGTTATAAATGTTAACGTTGTAACTAAGTTATCTAATAATAACATAATAGTAACTATATAATTATAAACAATTTTCCACTAATAATAAACAACATTCTATCAATAAATTCTAAATATTCTACTAAATCAAATATATTTACATCCCCTCCAATTGATGCTTTTAAATCAACAAGCAACAAATTACTAATCAAGAAACCATGATATTGACAACATAAAGGATTTGGTGAATATATCAAGTTAAACTAATGTAGATACATGAGACAAAGTGATAATTTGATAGTCATATTTCCTGATTGAGTGACAATATCATTATGTGATTCGGTCTTTCATGGTATACATGATTTGCTGCAATTTGTATAGCAATTGTGTTATAAACATGAAGTGAAGTTGTTGTTTATAAGAAACCAAGTTCTGAAAGAAGTCCATCTAACCAAATAATATTAGAACATAATGGAAATATTGCTTGATATTCTACTTCATTAAAAGATTTAGAGACATGGTTTTGTTTCTTAGAATTCCAAAAGATAATAAAATTACCTAAAAACATGCACCAACCAATAGTAGTTTTCTTGTGTCATGTCATCCAGCTTAATAAGCATCAATGTAGGCTTTAAGGTCTGATGATACACTAGTAGGTAAGAAAAGATCATGACTGGTAGTGTCAAGTAGATATCTAATAATATAGTGTACTATTGAGAGATGCAAGTGCTTAGAAGTTAGCATGAATTTGCTAACCGTATGGACAACAAAAGAAATGTTAAGTTTGGTGACAGTTAGGTAGATAAAATTACAACTGACTTCTGGTAAAAAGTAGGGTCTAGTAGAAGTTCCTCTTCAATTAGTCTTAAATATATTTCTATTGATTCACATAGCCTTTTTTTTCTAAAATGTACTTTTTAATCCTAAGAAGTAAGTAACTTGGTCAAGATCTTTCATGTTGAAAGTATTAGTTTCTTGATTATAGAGATAGCCTATTGATATGATATGGTAACTATATAAAATCATCCACATAAACAAACAATATGACAATTCCTTTTTGTGATTTTTTGTATAAAAAGTGACATATCACACTTGCTTTGTATGAATGAAAAACCAAGCAATGTGGTATGAAACTTTCCAAACCTTAAACCATATTGTAGATGCTTGTTTCAAACCATATAATGAATGCTTCAATTTGTAAATGTTATTAAGTAAAGATTAAAGCTTACCCTTAGGAAGTGTGATGTAAACTTCCTATATGAGGTAACCATGGAGGAATACATTCTTAACATCCATCTGATATATTTGCAAAGATTTAGAAACAACAATGTAGTAATAGTATGTACAGTTAGCCACATGTACAAAAGTCAACTCATATATATAGTCAATGCCAAATTCTTGGCTATATCTAAGAACAACCAATCTAGTGTCAAAGATAAAGGACAAGAAAAATCATATTTTTGTGGAGGTTTGTGAATACAAGTACTACAACATATAAGATCTTATTGATAGTAAAACATTGGATTAAAAATCAAAGATAGATCAAAAGGAGGTCTATGAGGTAATGTAATAGTTGAATGTCATTTAGACAACAAGGTAGGTTTTGGTGTTGGTTTTCTTACAGAAGTGCTTGAAAATAATGACAACATAGAAATTTAAGAAGAGATGTTGCTTGTGTTAGTTGGAATGTTATATCTACTTAAAATATTACATTTCTAGAAACTTGGAGCCTTTATAGATTAGGATCATAAAATAGAAAACCTTTTTTATTGCTTGAATAACCAACAAAAGCACATATAAGAAATTGAGTGCCTAGTTCAGTCAGGTGGAAGGAGATGGACATAACAGACACAACTAAAAGTGTGAAGATTGGATAAATGGATGTATATTCTAATAATCAGGAGAAGAGAGAATAACTGTTTAATGGTGAAGATGACAAAAATTAATAAGGCAGAGGGTTGTGGATAATGTTTCACACCAAAATCAAGGTTGTACAAAAGATTCCAATAGAATAGTTCTTACAACATCAGGAAGATGATGATTTTTTTTTTCAACTAATACATTTTGTTAAGTTGTAGAAGGATAAGAACTTCGAGATAAAATACCATTTTCTTGTAAGAACTTTTGGAATAAATTGGAAGTGTATTCTTCCCCCATTATCAAAACGCAAAATTTTAATTTAGAACGAAACTTGAGTCTTAACATAGGCGTGAAAAAAAATATGAATGTAGTGAATGCTTCATCTTTAGATTTTAAAAAATTGACCCATGTAAACTGACTATGGTGATTAATAAAATTTATAAAATATTTGTAATTAGAATGAGTTATAATATGTAATATCCTCCATAAATCACTATTAATCATATCAAAATGTTGATTTTCATTTGATTGATGAATCAAAAATGGAAAAACTTTACTTTTACCAAGTTTGCACGAAAGACAATCCAATTGAACAACACTAAGAGATGGTGAAATGTTATTACCAAAAACACCAGATTTTAGTAAGTCATGAAGAACATATGACTTTTAGTGACAATGATGTTTATGCCTCTTTTGAAAATTAACTTTAGCATAATTATACAAGACAAAAGGTAAGAAAGAACGTGGAGACAATGGAGAAAGGCATCCCACTTTAGCCCCATTCATTATTATCTTCCTTGGTTATTGATCTTGCATATGATAACTAGATTTTGAGAAAGGCTCAGAGAAATAAAATCTTTAGTTAAGGATGAGAAAATAACACGAATTGTTGTGATTAGTAAATTATTGTCATTTGTAGAGGTTTGTAAGAGTATCACTAATGTTGGCCACAGTGGCGGATCTTCGACCAATATTTTGGGGGTGCCAAATTTTTTATTGAATTACTCTTTTGGTCTATTTTTTGTTAAAAAACGTCAAGTTGGTTTTCTAATTTTTTTTAGTCTCAATTTGGTCTGATTTTTTTAAAAATTGATGCAATTTATTTATTTTCGTTCAATTTCTTGAAGCAGAACAATGATTTTTCATCATGTCAGTTACACCAACAAAGCAAATCATTCTTATTCAAAACTTCAATTTTAATTAAAAAAACTTTGATCTGATTCAGAAAATTTAACGAAAAATGACAAAATTGCATCATTTTTTCAAAAACCGAGATCAAATTGAGACTAAAAAAACTTTCACATTTTTAACGAAACAAAAGTAATTTCAAAATATTTATATAAATTGGTAAAAACATTGTTTTTACTTTTTTAAAGATAATAAAAAGTAATAAAATTATAATTATTGTTATCATTATAATTATAAAATAAATATAAATAATTTTTATAATTTTACTATAATTAATTTTCATTTATAATGGTTAAGTTTCAAATAAAAATAGTCAAATAAAAAAATAATTAAATTAAATAAGTGATCACTTAAAAGATAATGTTAATAAATTAATTAGTTTTATTTTAAAAATATTAAAAAGGTAAAATTGAAAATGTGAAAAAAAAAATAATAGAAATATATTAAATATAAATATGTACAAAAATTTAAAACATCAAATATATTAAAAATATTAATTTTTAAATATATATTTAAAATTACATATTAATTAAATTATGTAGATCTAAAAATTTTGGGGGCCCATGACCCCTATATCCTTTCAAGTCCGCTTCTGGTTAACCATATGATTGGATGCCCTAAAATCAAAATGTAACTTCCATATTTTTAAAATACTACATTATTTATTTTTTACCTTAAAAATAAGATTTGGCCTTTACTCTTCTGATTAAGTTCATATAAAAGAATGTTTCATGTATTATCTAATAAAGTACGAACAATAAAAAAATAAATCAAGTACTTTCTAAGAAATATTGTAACTAAGTAAAATAAAAATAATAATAAAAATAAATAATAAAAAAGAAACAAAAAAGGAAAATATGTTTTAATATATATATATATATATATATATATATATATAATTATTTTGAAAAAAAATACTCCGAGTGATAAGAAGAAAAAATAAAAACAGAAAAGAAAAAGAAAGAGATAAGATAAAATAGGATAAGACTTAATTAATTGAATGTAATCATGATTAGGTATAAAGTGGACACATTCTTAACTTATAAAAGGATTAAGTGAAAGAGAATATGTGAAGAAATAAAAAAGGAATAATTTGAAGCAAGCGATAGCCAAAATTTTCAACTTTTAAAAACTATTGCTAGTTTGTCCTTCAATTAATAAGATAAGGGGAATGATGTTTTTGTATGTTAATCTGAATAAATTCATGTGTTTTATTAAGTATTTATTTATTTTTAATTATATATTATTTTATTTACTATGTTTTAAATTATTTTTAATTATTATGCTTTTTATTTATTTATATTTATATTATTTAGTTTATCTTTAGTATAGTTACACATTGAAAATATTTATTTAACTTAATTTATATTTGGTTATAAATTGATCTTATTTATTTATTTTATTTTATCTTCATTAATGTACACTTTTTTTATTTAACACACTGATCACCGGTCTGATTTATTTATTTAATTTAATTTATCTTCAGTTACTCACTTAATTATTTCTTTTAATTTGTCTAGGGTTTATATCCATTTATGCACTAATATACTTATTTATTTTTTTCATTTATTTCTAGTTATACACTCGTCCTTTATATTAATTTGTATTTTTGTTATTATATTTATTAGAACATTCTAGTCCATATATATTTATTTATTAAAATTTATGTTTTGAATCTTATTTTATTTGATCATTATTTTATAATTTGAAATTAGTCCCCTTCCAACATTTTGGACTAATTTAGTATCCCATCTTTAAAAGTGTGTGAATTTAATCATTTTAACAAAATTTTGTTAAGTTTATTTCACGTGTCAAACACATATTTTAACTAACATTGAAATAAAAATATATCAAGCAATATAAACACCTCAAATGGTATCATAAAACACATTTGAAATCTTAATAAACTTAATAAAATTTGGTTAAAAGAATTAAATCCACGCATTTCTAAAGTTGGGACTAGGCCAAAATTTCAAAGAGAGACTAATTTAAATTTTCACTAAAAGTTAAGGGACCAAAAATATATTTAACCAAAAAAATAAAAATAAAGTAAAAGTAAACATTATTTTATTCAGTAAACTTAGGTAAAAGAAAGTTAGTTATATGTTTTTATTGTTATTTTATACTATTCGTATTTGTCTTAGTGGTGTATATATTATTGGTCAAGAAAAATGACAAAGTTTAATAGTCATCACATTTTATGATATTTGAAAAATGTCCAAGAGTATGTCAATTAAGAAAAAGCCTTATGTTTGGTTTCAATGACTTGAGATAAAACCAATGTAAAAGCATTTGTATTTGGGAAGTCATAGTTTGGTACACTACAAATAGGGACCATGGTGGGGGTATAAGGAAATTTGTACCAAGTACGTGAATATCTAGATAATTCAGAATAACGACTTGGATTAGGATATCCACAGGCTAAACATAGGACTATCTGATACTTGCTTAGGATCGTCAAAGTTAGGTAATGAATATTTATATATCTTTTTTGGACCAATAAATGATTGATATTCTCAGGAAAGAAATAATTATGATTGTACCAATGATCTTATGATAAATACTCAACTACCCAATCACTTCCCTAGTAATTTTTAATGTTCATGATGGATCATCAGAAGTGGAATATGGGTTTGTATGTCTGATAAAATGAGATTAAATCTTCCGGTTGTAGGTCCAATTCTTGGCCCCTAATATCTATATTGTTTGTTAAGTCTTTTAAGATTGATATTTAATGTTTACAAAGACCTTGTTCTTTACACATGTACCTATTGTACAAGTAGAAAAAGAATCTACATAATAAGAGTTGTTAGGAAAATTGTTGGGAGATCTTCTGGAGATTAACTCATGGATAATTTATATTAATATTATTAAGAGATATTAAATATATAGACAATCTTCTATTCCGATATAGATATCTTAATATTATACAAAATATATATTTTTGCAATATTTTACCAACAATTAAATAAATGTAAAATATTGATATATATATATATATATATATATATATATATATATGAATATGAAGTTATGTTATTATTAATATTCTCTCTAGAAAAATCTTATTATAAAAAAAAATTAATTCCATTTTTTATCAAATAATTATTATTTATATAATAGTCGGGGCATTACATAAAATATAAAGATAACATGAATTAGAAGGTTTACTTTAAACTCTTAAAGCAAAAGAGCTTAAGTTTTCATTTGTTGGACCATTTTCGAGGTCAGGTTTGTATAGGAGCATGAACATTTTGAATGACAAAGCCACGAGCAATAGAAGAACAAATAAGTTATAAAAGTTGTTTAATTTTTCTTAGGAAGTATCATCCTCTAAGTATGCCTTGGGCAACATAAGCAAAATAAGTAAGGTAGATTTTTGTTAGTCTATTTGTGCTTGGGTTAGACATTATTCTTCACGAAGAAGCTCATAAAGGGATGCATTCAAGGTGGGACCAATAGTCCTATTTATGAGATTAGATAGAAGACCCCTAAAATCACATTTCAATTTCGTAAGAAATTGATCTATTTGAGTAGTTTCATGAATTTTTTTTTACTGCAATTTGATTTTCAGCAAACAAATCCTCATAATCATCCTTTTGTTTCTTTCTCAAGAGTATAACTTGTACCACGAGTATGACCCCAAAGACCTTCACCATAAACAAAGATCTTAAACTAGAATGCCCAAGATGGATAACTTTAGTAGTAAGACGACCGCACATGACATCATACTTTTCAGTAGACATGAGGCTAAGAATAAAACACTAGGAAGAAATCATAGAACAAGACTATGGCAAACTAGATTAAAAAAATAAGAGACTAACAATTTAGCATAAATATGGTAGGATCGCAACCTAATTTGATATTGTTCTTATCTAAAAAAGAGGGTAGATCTCCCGAGGTGGAGAGAGAGAATCTCCAAGGAAGTTGAACTCCAATCATGAGAAGGAACTACCCACAAATTCTCTAATGCTCAAGTTGGTAAGAGCACAAGAAAACTTATGAATATAGAAGTGAGTATGAGAATTGACTTAATACCTTATGTGGGATGAATATGTATTTATAGGATTTTGGGCCTTTCAAGAAAGGTTGAAAATATAATTAAAATAAGCATGAGATATAGTAGATTTAAAGGTGTCAAAGTGAGCCAATTCAACTCACACGGGTTGAATCACCACAGGTTAAGTTAACAATGAATTAGCTCAACCTGACTCACATTTTTATGAGACAAATGTTTTTTAACCCGACTCAACCAACCCACCCCGGATTAGTTGGTTAGTGGGTTGACTCACTTAAAGATGTTTTGTTCGTTCAATTTATTTTATATATTTATTGTAGTACAATCTAAGTGGATTGATTCGATTCATTGTTTTATAGAAGTACAATTGATAAGTGTAAAAAATACTAATTTTCATGTTTGATTGAACCTTTTAATTGTATCCATTCATGTGTTTTGTGGAAAGACTTAGGATATTTTTAGGTTTCTTTTTAAGATATGTATACTTTATCTTTTTCTCGAGATTATTGTATAGGAAAGTGAAGGATTGGAGAAGAAGAGTCAAGACCTTATCACCCAACGAGAATGTCTTGTCAGCCAGCAAGATTGCTAGGTCGCCCAACGAGAATGTCATCTCGCCTAGCGAGAAGACAATTTCTAAAGTGGTTAAAGTTTCGAAAGTTACACAAAACAAAAAGTTCTGGTGTGTGGGAACGCAACAGAGACAGAAAAACACAGGAAAGGCTACCCTAGGGCAAGAATAATTCAAATTCCTTCATTCATTCCATCAATTTCATCCAACTTTTGTGCTCTAGATGATTAGGAGTGACTACACTCCTTTTTCATTGGGGTTAGATGTAATGAATTTGTACTCTTTGTAATTTTCCTATGCAATATAATCTCTATCTTTGTTCATATGTTTTATCTCAATTATTCATGTGCATAATGGAAATCTTTGCTATTTGGTTATATCTAATCATTGAAAAACAAATTGGAACTTAACCTTTGATAGAACAACCATAAGATTGGGTTTAAGGAATAAACGTAATCTCTAGGTCATTCTAGACATTGTATCTTATTGCAAGTCTTGTGTTAAAATAGTTAAGGAATTAATGTTTTGACACATTGACTTAGAACTTGCCTCTAAGGAATTAGGGCTAATATGCTTATTATGTGGATGTTTGAGCAAGATAAAGATATTGTGTAGGAAATATTGCATTATTATGGTTATCCAACCTTAGTGAAGCCTACCCTAAATTATTTTATAACTTTATTGTTTAGTAATTTTGTATGTTTATCTTGTGAATTAAATCAACCATTAATGTTGCCACCATTGCTAAAATCAATAAATAATTATAATTAGACGAACAAACATAAATCCCTTAGGAAAACGATACTTGGAGTTCCATTTTAATACTTGTAACAGATTGATACACTTGCCAAAGAGTTAACAATCAAAGTGTTAACCTATTTTTCCAAGTGCTATTATAAAGATAATAGTTAAAAATTAAACGGTAAACCTACATAATTTAACGAACAAATAAATTAAACATTTAACTATTAAAACATTATTGAATAACATTGTAGTATTTAAAAAGATCAACTTGTCAACTTAAGATAGTAAATAATTATAACAAAAAAGTCGTGAAAAAGTGATAAAAAATTACTAAAGAGTTGTTGTTGGTGGGTTGTGGGTTAACCCACATTTAACCTGGCTCAAACTCATAATGAGCTACATTGACTCTCCATTATGACATTTTTAAGTATGTTATTGAATACCTGCAAAAGATATCATCATTCAGTTATAATTAATATCTTTTATATATATATATATATATATATATTATATATATATATATCCAATTTATTTGGATAAATAGATAAGTAATTTGTCATAAATATTTGGTTATAATTATATCTCTTAATTTTGAAGAATTATCATTTAAATAATGATAATACAATATGTATGATATATAACATTAATACGTTATAAATGTTAATCCTTTGACAAATAATATAGTTGTGTTGACTTAAAATAACTTTTAAATATATGAAAAAGGAGTAGAAGTCACAAAGGACTTCAATTCTAGATAAAAGAAACAAAAACTTCAATTAGCTTTAATCTTCATTTTTTTATTTGAAATAAGGTCGTACATGAATGACATGAATTTAATGCATTTTTATTTAAAAAATATACATTTTGAGAATTCTGATTTAAATAATGATGATACAATATGTGTGATATATAACAATTAATACGTTATAAATGTTAATCCTTTGACAAATAGTATAGTCGTGTTGAATTAAAATAACTTTTTATATAAATGAAAAAGTAGTATAAGTCACACAGGACTTCAATTGAACAAAGAACTTCAATTAGCTTTAATCTTCATTTTTTTATTTGAAATAAAGTCATATAGGAATGCCATGAATTAATGCATTTTTATTTAAAAAATACATTTTGAGAATTCTCATTTAAATAATGATAATACAATATGTATGATATATTACAATTAATATGTTATAAATGTTAGTCCTTGGACAAATAGTATAGTAGTGTTGACTTAAAATAACTTTTATATTAATGAAGAAGTAGTAGAGGTCACAAAAGACTTCAATTGTAGGTAAAAGAAACATAAAACTTCAATTAGCTTTAATCTTCATTTTTTTTATTTGAAATAAAGTCGTATAGGAATGACATAAATTTAATGTATTTTTATTCTAAAAATACATTTCGAGAATTCTCATTTAAATAATGATAATACAATATGCGTAATATATAACAATTAATACATTATAAATATTAATCATTTGACAAATTGTATAGTCGTGTTGAATTAAAATAAATTTTATATAAATGAAAAAGTAGTATAAATTACAAAGGACTTCAATTGATTATAAAGAAAAAAATAACTTCAATTAGCTTTAATCTTTATATTTTTTTTATTTGAAATAAAGTCGTATAGGAATGACATAAATTAAAGTATTTTTATTTAAAAAATACATTTAGAGAATTCTCATTATAATACAATATATATATATATATATATATATATATATATATATATATATAATTTATTATATAAATTATTTTATATATATTTATCATTTTTGAAATAATATATTTTTTAGTCTTTATAA
>Ga0099822_1005437_pt1 | contig 16633 bp, 10 predicted proteins | sample CowpeawhiteBW_FD_76839 | JGI IMG/M metagenome (GOLD analysis project Ga0099822, IMG submission 76839) | Root nodule microbial communities of legume samples collected from California USA - Cow pea white BW | ecosystem: Host-associated > Plants > Roots > Nodule | place: USA: California | collected...
TATATATATATATATATATATATATATATATATATATATATATATATATATATATATATATATATATATATATATATATTTAATTTCATAATTTTATACCTAAACCATAAATGGAATAAATCCAAAGACTTTTCTGTAAATTATAAAATTACACAATTATTTTTTATTTTTTCCTCTTACATGAGATACAAATTTTCCTTACATCTAAACAACCTCAGTTTTAGTTTATTTTTTCTCCTCCTTTCTTTTCCGTTCCACCCTCCCCTAAATTGAAACAAACATTAATGTATGAAATGAAGAAAACTCAATGTCTAAGACCAAAAATAGAAAATAAATATGCAAAACGCAAAAATTGTCAAAAACCTTATCCACACATAACGTGTGGATAGCAGGTGATTTTTTTCTTTTGCAGGTAGACACTATTTGTGCCTGATCTGACTCATTGTCATCCCTACACATAACATGCATCTATCGTCTGATAGGCATACTAATGCTTAATGTATCTTCTAGCCAATATAACTTAAACAAATTGTCTATCCACTAACACAACTCCACAAAAAACAAATATTCAAATGATCATTTAGTTAACATAATATTACTTGAGTTAAATATGTTTGTAATCCTTAAAGTTGAATGCAAAATTGAAATTCATCCATGTTATAAACTTTAATATATTTTAGTTCCCAAATTTTAAAAATGAATAGATATAATTCTTTTAAATCAACAAAATTAATTTTTTATTTATTTTTGTGTGTGTTAAACAATGTTCCAAGCTAATATTTGAGCTAGAACATGTCAAACATTGTAAACAATTCAAATGCTAGCCTGAAACGCCATTTGATGCGTCAAAAAGTTTAACTTGGTTGAGTTAGGAGGATTATATCTATTCATTTTTAAAGTTTGGGGACCAAAAAGATAAATTCTAATTTCCAATAAAAGTTTAGGGACTAAAAAATTATTTAACTATATTTAGTTAAACATTGTTCTCAAAGTGGATGTAAACTAACAAAATGATAATACATTATATTAAGACTCTTTACTTAAAATTGGGCATTTCCCAAAGCTCTTAATTGTTGTGCATCACCACCTAAACTATCACTTGCTCCCTTATCAAACACGATCATGGCATAAACAAAGCACAACACAAAGACAAAAGGATAAGCTAAACAACAATATAGATAGTAATTCAAAAATATGAACAATTACATTTTCCATATGTTATACATTAATTTGACCACCCAAAAACCAATATCATATTAATCACACAAATCAAATGGTCTCACTATTCACATAGATTCAAAACCCGGTCACATAAAGCCAAACATCCACTCATACAGAGCTAAGCATCCACTCACACAAAGCCAAACATCTTCTCACATAGAGCCAAACATATACTCACACAAAGCCAAGCATTCGCTCACACAGAGGCAAATATCTACTCAGATAGAGCCAAACATTTTCTCACACACACAATGTAACGTTCCTACCGGAAATTACTTAATAAAAATAAATAAATAAATAAGAATTGGAATTCAACCATCATAATTTTATTATTCCCAAATGCGGAAAATTTTAAAACATTATTCAACGCGCCATAATTTAATTAAATAAGAGAAATAAAGTCATTACAAATTTCCAAAATATGACAAAATAGTGAAAAACATAAGTAAAATCTCTAGTCAAAAGTCCCATGACATCCCTCTCTCCGTAGTTATGCGTCAACAACATCACCTGGAATATCATATGCTCTCGCGTGACAAGTCACACGATCATCGCCAAACACAAATAGAAAGGGTGAGCTCATAATAATTTAATACATAATTTAATAAAACCATAAAACACCCAACTATTTGATTCTAGTTAGTTCTTGGCCAAGACCTTAATACCCCCAAGGTTTTCCAACCTTCAATTCACACAAAAGGTTAGCCATGGACTCAGGATTCATGATGCTCACACGAACTTGCCCGCTCGTGGTCTTGCCTCTACGAACCTCCCCGCTCGTAGTCCTACTATAGACCTACCCGTCCGTAGTCCAACACACTTGATCCACCAGCTACGAACCTCCTCATTCGCAACATCTCTCAAGTGTGAGCACGGAACATACAAACCTACCCGTTCGTATCCCCACACGAGAGTAACAGGATATGAACCTCCCCGCTCATATCATCATGTGTTCACCACCACCCATGAACCTACCCGCTCATGGCACAACATCTCCTGATCCAAGTATCGCATCACTACGTACAAGCAACACACGCAAGTCACTGCTTGCAACACTATCGCCTGGCGCTACTTAAGCGTCGCTAGGCGAAAACACTGTGCAGACCGCCAAGCGAGACATCCTCGTCGCCAGGTGCCAGACCTCTCTCAGACCCACTGTTTTAGGGTCCATAGCCTGGCAGAGCACACCTTGCCGCCAAGCACCACTCGTTGCAGGAGCATTCATGCTGCTCCTATCGCCTAGCGAACCCACATAGGTCACCATGCGCCATACCAGTGTCTAAATTTTACTAGTTTTGGCCCCCAAAACATCTTGTAACTTAGTCCACATTCACCCAACTATAACCATATATCACCCAACCTTGAAATTGGACACTACAAGTTATAGCCCACATACCACACCCATATTAGGATCAATTCTTACTACATGCCTAATTTCAAGTCCAGTCATTCCGATATTACATACTTCTTAGCAACTCTATTAATAATTCAATTCACTAAAATTCCATACATTAATTGACTCATATTCTCAATATTTCCTATTCAGCTCCACTACCTCACCATCTCCTTATCTCTGGCTAATTAGACCACTAAGACACTTACTATTAGTTACCTAACCAATTCCCACTTATAATTTAAATCCATCTCATTTCCCCCTATGATTTCATTTTATAATTAACCTCTACTCCATTTGTTTCTCAATACTACAATCGTAATACCACTCCAACTCATCCCCATGAACCTTTCCCTCGAGCTGCCAAATTATTCACAGATAGCTGCTGCTCACCGTCGTCGCCTGGCGGCCAACACGATGCTGCCAAGCGGTGCATCAGAACTAGGGGTCAACCCAGGTTTTATGCACCTGCGAGCCATCCAATTTTGCTTATAGTGCCTACATTATACAATTTCGCAATCTCATCTTTTACACCCTCATCCAATAGAACCATATCATGATCATGACATCAACAATTACTTCTAATTCCCTAATTCCATAATTATTGCACCTAACAAGGAAACTCTTTCTAATTTTTCAACCTCTTTTATCATCAAAACACATTCTCAATGACATTCAATATCAATGATATATATATATATATATATATATATATATATATATATATATATCATCACATAGTCACCCAGTCATAATACTCTGAAAGGAATTTTAAAGCGTCACAAATACATAACAAAAGAGCCAAAGCCCTCAAATCGTACTTGAGTCGCTTGGCGGGTGTTCATTGCTGCCAGGCAGTTTATAGCAGAACCCATAAACTAGGTAGAATTGATGTGTCGCCTGACGAGTCAATCCTTACCGTCAGGCGGTTTCTGGGTAGAAACCTAGAAACTACAAAAAACAACATAAAAAGAGTGGGATTTCATGCAATGGTACATGGCAAAGCATAATCATTCAATCACGAAATAAAAACACAAGTCCCCTACTTGGATTCCTTGCTCAAAATTCGAATTTGGTGTATGTGTCCTTCAACCAAAACTCTCCTAACCTTTGGTTCCACCCTGACAGCGTCTTTCAGCCTCCACTCTCTCTTCCACCAGCACAAATCCTCTGAAAAACCTCTGCCCAAAACTCACACGAAAATACAATACTCCATTATCCTCTAATTCCATCCTCTCTCTAAGTTAATACCTCCTTAATCACCCTTTACTCCATTAATAGGAAAATTAAATTAAAAATTACTTAATGGCTATTCAATGATCATTAAGAAGGTGTTTCTATACCCACTTGGTTGCCCCTCTTGGCAGCTAGGGTTCCTCTTGCCTTTTCACATTCATACCAAACGAAAATTTGGCAAAAAGAAAATTAAAGTCATTCTTAGCAAGGTTTGAACACACAACCCCTCAATTGCAAAGTCAATGCACAACCAATTCAACCAATTCATGTTTTGTGATAATTCCTATAATTTTAGGATTACATTATCACTACTCACATTCAATCATAACATTAAAATAATACACATTTTAAAATAACATACATAGGACTCAAACTCAAGTCCTCTCACACAATCAAGTACTCTTAACCATTTGAGCTAGTACTTTTCCATATCACAACAATTCGCATTAAATGCCATAAAGGCTCCTACTACCCGCATTTATTAAATAATTATTTATTTAATTATTTAATTTTCTCGAGTCTTACACATAAAGCCAAACATCTGCTCATATAGAGAAACATCTACTTATACAGAGTTAAACATTTTCTCATAAAGAGCCAAACATCTACCTCTCACAGAAAGTTAAACATCCTCACAATTCACATAGAGCCAAACATCGTTATTACTCACACAAAGCCAACATTGTATCACTAACACTCATACTTGTTAGCAAAAATGATTTTATCCTTGACGATTTGATGAAGATATTGCTTAGTGACATGATGCAGATATTGCTTAGTGACATGATGAAGATATTGCATAGTGATGTGATGTATTTATGATTAATTGATGAAGATATGAAAACTTGAAGATATGTTTGTTGATCAAGCTTGGTGTGTGTACTAAATATGTCTATCACATGAAGATGTCAAGTCTTGAAGATTGAAGCTCAAAGTGAAGACAATTTGATATTATATAGATGTTTAGGGTCTAGTTCTAGTCTTTTAACTTGTTAAATAGGTTTTAAACAAATTAATTGACTAGTTGCTATAGTTTTGTAAGTTACATATTCAATTAGCAGAATTAACTTTGAATAAGCTCATTTCACTTAAGTTAAGTGAAATCAACAAACTGAATGGAAAAATCAACATGTTGAATATGCTAATAGATAATCTATAAATTTGGGTTTTCATAGAGTTGTAACAATTGCCATTTTGAGCGCGATATCAGTCTAAAACTTTTGGAAAATTCTCTCTCTCTGGATTACACATATCTACAACTATTCGTGAAGTAATCTTTGTTTTCTTACACCATTTTTTAGTTTGGAGACTTGGAGAAAGAGGTTTGGTTGGCTAGGGAGAGCCATCATCTAGGTTTGGTCTTTCTCAAGTTTTTGGGTGTTGCTTGGTGGGTTTCCAGGATTGTAAATAAGAGTCTTGCTGTGCTTTGTTGATATTCTTATGGTATTCAAGAGTCTTGGTGTATTTTGTATATTTCGAAAGTGTAATCTTGGTGCAATGTGTAAATCTTTTGACATAGTGTAAGTTCAAGCTAAGGTTTCCTTGACCAACTAGATGTAGCTAAGTTTTGAGTGAACTTGTAAAAAATTGTGTGCAAGTGTTTGATCTCCTTCTATTTGTTTGATATTTTGATAAAGGTTTCAAGAAAACTATTTTTAGCAATCTTTGTATGGTTCTTGTGTGATTTGATATAATTTGAACCTTTAATTATGTTTGTATTGGTGATTAGAATCAATCTTGATGAGTTGTTAAAACTATTTCTGAGTTAATCATCAAATTTGTTTTGCTGCATAATTTCCCAATATTTCAATCGATTGATACTGTATTTTAATATTTTGAAATATATTGATCTGTATGATTGACTTTATGTTTAATGAAATAAACTTGTTAATCTTGTTTTCAATAGATTAAAAATGCATGTTCTAGTAGTAATTGCACACTGAGTTCTTGGCCATTTTGATTCAATTAAAAGTGTTTTACAAGTTTAAAAAATACTAAAGTTTTCGAAAAGGTCAATTCAACCCCATCTTCTTAACTAATTACTTCTTGCATTACTTACAATACTAAGCAACATGCTTCTCAAATCGAGCTTAACCTCAAATAATCTAACTAGTCTTCTTCTTACTAGACAACCAAGAACCCTTTAAGCTCATTAAAATGTTTGAAAGATATAGATATTTTTTCCTCATCAATAATAGTACTTCACTAAATGAATAAAACCTTTATAATGCACCTCAACCCAGTTCATCCAACAAGTCTAACTCATCTGGTGGAGGTAGCTTCTAATGCCTTCTATTTAAGGCATAAAACATAGTTTTCAATAGACAAGTGGACGACTCGCCCAACGAGGGTATCGTTTGATTTCACATCGTCTTATACACATATCATTTGACAAACTTGTCTTTATTAATGAGTTTAATAATTTGGCACTCTTGGCCTATCTTTCAATCATTTTCTTGAAACATTTCCAAATAATATAGAATATCTAACAACAATGGTTATTTTAGGCCAAGTGATGTCATACTCATTTGCTTTTCTTCTTACTTTAAACATCACTACAGATCCATTATTGACCATATCCACTGACTTCACTAACCAATGTTTGGTGACCTTATTCAATTTCTAAGTTCACAACAAAAGAATAGTTATATTCAGTTTCAAAACATCACGCAACTTTGTTAGTAATGAAATGGTAATTTAAGCCAAGAAGGGGGGGGGTGAATTGGCTATATCAAAATTTTCAAAAGCAAAAGACTCATTTTCTTTGAATCAATTAGACCACAAAATTTGAATGCAAAAGTTGTAGAATAGTATACTTTCAACCAGTAAAAAAATAAAAACAACAGGTTAATCTATTCATACATTTATGAATCAGCAGATTAAAATTTCAAAACAATCGGTTAAAATATTGGGAAATTATGCAAAATGCAGAATTCATGAATCTTACTCAAACAACATGCTTTCTCACACAAGATTCGTTCCAAACAGTATTTCTAACAAGATTATACTATCAGACTACACAAAAACGCATGCCAACACAACAAAGATTAATTTGCTTGATTTTCTTGAGATTTTAAAGTAAGCAAGTAGAGGGAAAGAGAATTGAACAATTATTTTAATACTAGTTCACTCAATCATAGAGCTACATCAAGTTTACCAAGACAACTTGAGCCTGGTTTCCACTATTATCAAAAATTTTACAAACCACAAACCAAGATTATCCTTTTGAAAATCTCAACTACAACTCTGTAAGAAACACACTTATAGACCTAAAATCACATTAGGAACACAAAAAGAGGCACAAGAACTACAAAACCTAATGGTGGCTCTCCCTAGCTAACCAAACTTGAGTTCTTCAAGCTTCTACAAAGCCAAAATGCCTCCAAGATCAACCAAGATCTTCAAACAACCACTTGCAGCTGAATTATTGTTTTTCATGATCAAAAACTCAAAATCGTACCTCCTTTCACTAAAACACAGCTTATATAGTTTGGTCTTAAGTGAAATCAATTAGTCGATTTGTCTGTACAATCTGTTGATTTCACTTGACTTAAGTGAAATCAGTCAATTGAAAAATAATTTAACTGATTGAATACATTCAAATTAGAAACTATATACAACAAGTCTTTTAACCTGTTAAAACCCATTTTAACAGATTAAAAAGGACACACTAAGACTAACAAGACATCTAACTTATGTCATATAACCTACAAATATGGTACAACATGTAAACATCATATTCTACACTTTATTTCCATATTTAACACAATAGAAACATGATCACCAAATGGATTTTCATCAATCTTCATCAACCACATGTGATCTCATGCACTTTGCTTTATTAAATCTTTGCACCAGGGTTGCTTGTACTAACAAAGTTGACTTCGTGAACTTGTAGACATAGTTGAGAGCCTAACTCCCTCGATTTTGTGCGCAATCCCAATTGTCAAATTTTGGCAGAATACACCGACAAAATCCTTATCACATTTCATTAATGCTAATGAACATTTTTTTCATCACAAAAATAACCATAACACATGGAAATATCCCAAACTTACTAACTCAATTCTAACCACACATATACAACTTCCCCTCATCACACACAAACATACCACACATGCAAATTATCATTAACTATTTTTTCTCTTTTGTACTATTTATCTACTGGTTATATATATTTTTTCTAGGGTCTTACAATGTAGATAATATTCAATTCTTTAAATTGAATATTTGATATAATTTGAGAGCATATCTCTATCGCTCACTCTCCCTTCTAAACTCATCAAACCAATCTTTTTTCTGAGGGGATTGAACCCACAACCTTGTCTTCCCTCCCTTTCATCTAAACTAGACCACCTTATGACTCCTTACTCTCTTTATTATGATCCCAAATTTAATAAACCTACTTAAAACTTAAACAAAATAAAGGTAGACTAATAAATGCCTTATTATTGTAAAAAAAAATTAGAACCATTTCTATGAAAAACATTTTATATCTTTAAAATGAAAGTAGTTAGAAATGTGAAGACAAAAGGATAAGATTACAGCATTACATACATTGTGTGGGAGAATTATCGTACGTTGGTTCAACACCAAATTAATGGCATGTGTTTGATGAATTGAATGGTGCCAAAAAGTCACATTGGATTTCTTGGTACATGCCAAGATGAGCTCGAGATGAGGATGGTGGTGGGACGAAGGTCACGTGGTTAGGCTTCAAATGGACCCTTTTATAAATTGTAATCACAATGGACGCAAAGAAAAATATTAATCAATTTTAATAACCACAAAATTATGGAGTTATTGTATAGAACTACTCATTTTATATATATATATATATATATATATATATATATATATATATATATATATATATGTTTTTTAAGGATGGTACTATAATAAAAAGCAGATAAAAATTATGTTTACAATCTGAAATTTTTTAAGTAACAAATTTGTTTTAGTATATCTATATTTTATTTATCCATGGACCAAATCAAAAAGCCTATTGCACTCCATTCCAAAGACATTCAGATAATAACACCTATCATTTTATATATAAATATTAATTGTTAATATTTTTTTTTTCATGTATATGAATCATTTCCATAGTGTATTATTGTGACAAGAATGAAAGTTAATTGAGAGATGGTATTAAGAGTGTAAAATTATATAATCTAAAGGGAAAGATAGAGGGTACAATTGTATTAATAAGCCTAGAAGTAGTAGTCTGTGAAGTGGTCCCTGTCCCTTTTCAAATGTCACAAAATCTTGGCTGGGCTTGGTTGGCGCAGTACCATACCCTACAATCCTATCACGTCTACTGTTTTACTTCAAAACCCCAAAAGAGACTGTGATTGCTCAAACCCGGAGAACCCTATGGCCCCTCTTTTTCCCAACCATCAATTTTTTTTCTTCTTCATACTGAATTAGATTTAAAATCTATTATTTTAAGATTTTTAAATTTTATTTTCATTGTTACAAGCAATTGCAACTATTAATAAAAAGTTATTAATAATACAATAATATTCTGTGGTTAAAATTTTGATAGTTAATTATAAAAAATAATTTAAATTCTAATTCAAATGCCAATTATATCTTTTTATAAATAATAAAATCTTTTAATTTATAAAACAATATGATAGTTTCATTTCATTTAAAAAATCTTTCTTAAATTATATAATTTTTCATTCTCTTTTAAAGATTTGATTTCTTTAATATCTACTTAGATTTTAAGATACTTTCTTAATATATTTTTATTTAGTACTTTATTTTTAGATTTAACAATTTTCTAATACTAAATACGAAAGAAAAAAATTATTTCGTAACATCCAATTTTATCATCTTAAAACTAATAAAATAGGACCCTTCATTATAATATTAAAAACAGGTAATCTACTTCCACCAAAATGGTGATCAATGTAAAAGAAGAAAACAACACAAAATCACAAAGTGCAATGGTAAGCTAGCTATACAAGAACAATCATACCACACAAACAATCAATTTTATTACAATTATCATAAGTGATCAAGATCACACACATGTATTTTATCAAACTCTCAATAACTCGATTTATCCATATAAGTGCAACTTAAGTAGAACTAGGGACCCTGCGCACTTGTGGTGGTAGAACAACTCGTCTACTTGAGCTACCACACACAAGGTAAATCCTTTTTACTGTCATAGAACCTTGCAGTCGTTCTCTTGACATAATCTCATGCCACTCTAACTACCTAATCATCCTACTCTACATGAGTATGAATAACTAATAGAGTTTTAGGATTAGCTCCCCAAGATGTAGTAGTTTTATCCTAAATGCACACCCTAAAAATTTAAGCATTCAATGGGATTCCCTCTCTCGGAATACCCTCACATTATCTCTAACTCTTCAATCTCAACCAATTACAATTATTGTAACAAAATCTTCACAAAATCCTCGTACCCACAATTAAGCAATCAACATACCTTATCATATACATTTGTATCAATTCATATAGAGTTCTCAATTCATCACAACATATTATATTCAATTCATCACAATGAGAACCATAACCATAATTCACATCAACAACAAAATACCTTAAAACAGTCAAAAAGAGAAACATGCAAAACAGAGCAAATAAATTTATACATAAAGTACATAAAAGCTTTGAAAACCATTTCTCTAACCACAAACTTCAAAAAAAAGATCTCATCGGTCTAAGTGAAGAATCACGTGTCTACGATCAGCTAACAAAATTTTAGCTTAATCCAACAATTAACGAAGCGAGAATCTTCATTTTACCAAGAGGAAGTAGATAAAGAAAAAATAGGGTGGCGCCCAATGCTGGAAAATTGGCGCTCAACGCCCATCCCTTGGAACCCCATTGACTTCTAGCATCTGACGATGCAAAAGTGGCGCCCAACAACACTATAACGACATCCTGCAATATATCAGAAAAAATAATTTAAAGAAAATTGATCTTGTGTACTTGACTAATTGGGCACCTCTCCTTTTAGTATTTTTTTTTATTCCAAATGGTTTTAGACAGTTCAAAACTAATACCCAATAACTCAAAACACAGATCCAAACCTTTCCCCAAATCAAGACCAAACATAGATCAAATATAAAAAATTTCAACATACAATTACTCAATTCAACAAACCATATCACAATTAACTATCAAGATGATGAATTCAACCAAATAGTAGCTTCCCTGACCTGACAAAACAGCTCCACAAACCAAAACAACTTTACGAACACCAAAGCACTTCTAACTCCACATGATGCTCTATCTACATATAAAAAACATCACAAGAATGATCAAGATATATCATTATGATCACTAATCAGCAAAGACCGTTATAGAAGATGAAAACCTCACATGCAAGTAAAAAAAGTCTCATATGCAATAGAAACAGAAGAAGACTAAGAGAAACAAGAAAAATAGTTGAAACTTAACTTACGCAAACGAAAAATTGATCGGCCCAAAGTGAAGGGCTCGCCGCGGGGATCACTCCTACAGTCTCAAATCTTTAGTCAGACAAATAGAGGAGGAAAACCCTTAAAGAGAAGTCCGAGAACTCTAAAAAAGTGGTTTATAGAGAAATAATGTGTTTTTAAATAATGAAACTCTTTTAATAATTCTATTTATACTAAAACCTTTTAATATTAAAATAATCAAGTCTTAGTATTATTGAACCTACAAATGCCAAATATACCTTTTGTTCTTACCCGGACCTTGAGGTGGGCGTCCTGGCAGGTGAAGGGCCCTTGTTGCAACAGGTAATCTTCGTCGATGCTCTAAAGAAGGGATCCACTTGCAAAAAAGACTCTAATGCTCAAGTAAGTAAGAGTTGTGGATGCTTTTGGGTTACATAAAGAAGTAGTGATATGTCTTAGATTCCATGTTTGTATGATAGAATAATACTGACATAAATAGGATTACATGTTGGTCTTGTGATTAGGATGTAATAATGACCATTTACCTATCATTAAGGCGTATCAAAACTGTTGAGATACTGCTAGTTAATGCATAATCCTCTCTGATGGGAGGAAATCTCAATGGATACTTAATTGTGCTTTAAGTGATTCCTTTTGGACTAATATCCATTGCACCCATTATAGCTAATTGGGTTAGGTATGCACATAAGCCCCCCACCCCCAACTCGAGAGTTTGATATGCATGGGTGCAGTGTTGATCGTGATCATGGCTGGTCTTGGCCTGAAAGTCTGCAAGTGGGTTAGCCTTCTCAGACCGAGTTGTTGTCGGCCTTATAGGTCCTAGGATCCATGCTAGTCTAGACACCGAGGTCAGCCCCTTATAGGAGAGCGAAGCCAGGTTGGACTCGATGTTGGCCACTCTATACTGAGTGCAAGTGTTTCCTGACGAAGGGTCCTGTCATAATTATGAGGGGTTTTTTTAGCACGTGTGATGATGGTGAGGTTTGTCCCACCCTGCTCGCAGAGGTGACATGGCATGACCCCATTGGTGAATTTTCATTGTGAAGTGAAATGATGTTGGGTGAACTTTGTCGCTTCAAGTTACTAAAAAACACTTTAACTTCCCTTTTCAAGTTTCTTTCCGCGTTTTCCTCTCACTTCTAATCTTTGTTTTTTCCTCCTTGTCCACACACTTCGTTCCTCTACACTACACTACGTCTTCTTTTCATTCATCCATTTCCTAGGTATGTCTTCTAACTCTTCGTACTCAAGTGATAGGAGGGGGTCGTCGTTATATAGAAAGGGCACCTCCATAGACGAGGGTTCCTCCATTGGGACCTCTTCATCTTCTTCCAATAGGGGGAGTTCCTCCCTGGACCATCTTACTCTTGTTGTCCCTCTGACGTTTTCATTGGGGACTTTGTCTACTCATTCTTGGAGAAAAGAAGTTACCACTCGCTCTCAGAAGGGTAAGGCCATCGTGGTAGGTCACCTTGCGAAGGGTTTTGTCCTATCGTCCATTCATCAAGTTACCTTCTATTTCAGGGTGGATGACGATGCTCTCAAGTATGGCTCCCAGGAATAAACGGAGGCCAATGCGGTAGCCTTCTTAGCCACCTTCCCTCTTTGTACAATTGAATCGATGTCATTTCTTGTACCCTCGGGGATAGGGTTTATTACAGGCCTAGGGAGAGAAAAGACAACTTCATCTTCACCTATGAATTCTTTAAGACATTTGGCATTTCTTTTTTGCTGTCTACTTTCGAGTGCGATTTACTATCTAAGCTTTCAATGCCTCCGAGTCACCTTTATCTAAAAGCTTCAACGTGAAGTCTTGGAGAATGGCACGGGCAAAGCTAAGTCAGGGACATACAAGTTCATGGTAGGTCAAGTAGACATTTGTAAAGCATGCCCATTCCTTTCTTGTGGTGGACCTACATTTGACTTTTACGACTCAAACTGCTGGGAAAGTCATAGTAGTGAGGATGCATGACTCTCTTGTAGAGCGATGCTTGTCATCTAGAAAAGCTTTGCTTGACGATCCTGTTGCTCAAGCAACAAGGCTTGTTTCTGGATTCTCCTCCTAGGCAAAAAAGCCTCTGATTGAAGAACCACTACAAGAGTGCTCTTCTATTAATGTTGCGGTTGTCGAGCAAGATTTCATGGACTTGATAGCGGGGGAGAATTCATGCAAGAACCTGGAAAGGACTCCTACAGAATTTGTGGAGAAGGAAGGTGTAAAGAGTCGCACGGGGAATGAAAGCTAGTGTTGCTTTAAGTTCCCCCTCCCAACTTTTCTTCGGTGTGAAGGGTCGAGCTGGGCTAGTGTGAATAGGTTCCCAACCCTGCTTGGAGCATACGATGGTGATTGACCACAGGGTTTCCTCTTTGTGGCACTAAGACATGAGAGGTGACTCCCTCACTAAAGAAGGATGAAAAGAGGAAGTTGATGAGGGACAAGATTTTTGGGTTGAAGAAGGATACTGGAGACCTTGAAGTGGCACAAGTACAGATGGCTATTGATCGCGCTGACAAGGACACCCTAGCTGGGTTGTATAAGGAGCAGGGTTTACGGTTGGTCAACAAGGACGTAGAGTTGTCCCAAAGCATCACTCACTACAAAAAACTATTCGTTGAGGATGCCCAAGCTTAGAGAAAGTTGGAGGAGATAGAGGTTTCCTAGGACCAAGAAATAGTGTGTGTTACGATATTGATGGCCAAGTTGGTAAGCCTATAAGTGTAGGCCACTGGATTGGATGATAAGGGTTTGGCGTTGAATACAGAGTTGGAGCATTTGAATACAAGGGTTGGCGGCCTTCTTTGGTAGTTTTAGTAGTGCCAGAAACCAAGCGGTGGTGTTGCATCCAAACATTGCCCTAGATCAATTTGATAAGGAAAAAGGTGGTCACTAATGGAGCCATCGTTGAAGAGCCTAGCGAAAGGTAGGAGGCAACAATCTTTATTGCTAAGGAGGCCCCTCCACCTACTACTAAGATGGAGCCTGTGGAAGTCGCTAACTCATATGGACATGTTCTTGATGTGTTTTAGAAATTTTTTCGTGCTTTAATTGTTTCCTGATTCGGCCTTGTTGGGGCTTTGTTTGCAATGTATCCTTGTGTTGCTATGCGAACAACTTTTCCATGCCATGTAAACACTTTGTTTGGAGGGTTTGAGACGTTTTTTTGAACAACTTGGTTACCTCATTTGGAGAGTTTGGGCTATTTTCTTGAAAAACCTGGTTGCCTCATTGGGAGGGTTTGGGCTTGCTGCTATTGACAATGTGTGCGTGGAACAAATGATAGACAAGGTAAAAATAGTAGCGAAAACTATTAACTATCATTTGACAAACACGATGTAATAGGAAGAGACATATAAAGCTTAATGATTTTTTTATTAAAACAAAACGGGTGTGCCTCATTAAAACCATACTTGGCAAAACCCAGCTTAGGGACAAAATCCAAGGTAAGGAAAAAGAGTACACACAGCCTCGACATTGTTTAATTGTGATATGTTTTTAAGTGCATGGCGTTCCACGTTCTTCTCGCATTTCTTGGCACCATCGCAAGAGGGTCGACCATCGTCCTAGAGCTCTATCTTATGGTCGAGCTCTATACCGAGTCGTTCTACCCTTCAGGGGTTTTAACTAGGTGGATGTGTTCACACACCTGGCCTCTAAGCAGTGTCTGTTGAAGAGGCCGATGGCGTCGTTAATCGGATGAAAATTGCTCCACTCTACGGGGAACGACCTCCAAGTGTCGATTGTTCAGTGGAATCAATGGGAAATGCAGTGGAAGAGTCACAATGGAATGATTCTCTCTCGCTCTCACATGGAAACGCACACACTCATGGTGTTTGGAACCCTAGGAGGAGAAATCCTCATCTAAGGTGAAGGGTGAGTTGACAAATGGGAATAAACCTCATATCATTCATCTAAGTTGATTGATACAAAGGTTTGGATTGCCTTTTATAGATGAAGGCAATCGGTGAAACAAAAGAATGAAACGTCGTCTAACATACTTGACCTAGCGGCGAGAGAAAGGAAAACCATGAATCCTAAACGAACCCTAGGGTGGAACACATGAAGCAAGCGAGCTCGCGTGAAGTCAAAAGAGGGTTGTGAATGAAACCCTAGCACAAGGTCGGGCCACTCTGTTGAGCCCCATCTCCAGCTATTCAACGGCCTTGGCCTGCTCCACCAAGACTGGAAACTCTCTGATCCAGAGGGGTACAATGAATCAGCGCAGCTCGTGTTTCAGCCCGCCCTCATATTATCTGCATCTCCACTCTTTGGTGACGGTGGGCGAATAGAACCTCGCCAAGTACTCAAATATGTTCGTGTATGCCTACACAATTAGGTTCCCCTGTTGGAACGTGAGGAATTTCGCCTCTCTCTCATGCCTGACACTGTCTGGAAAATACTTCTCCAGGAATCTCGTCCTGAAAGAAGTCCAGGTAACCTCTTCGTCCCTAGTCTGCATGAGCTACTGCATGCCCGCCCACCAATATTTAGCATCCGCCACCAGTAAGAATGTAATGAAGGTCAGCTTCTGTGCATCAGTGCACTCTATGACTGCAAATTTTCTCACACTCCTTGAGCCATGTGTCAGCTTCGTCCAGAGTGGATTTACCCGTGAATTTTGAGGGCTTATGCCTCATAAAGTCCTCCATCGTCATAGGGTGTGTGGGTGCTCCACGACTCTAGGTTGCGTCGCAATGGGCTGCATCGCATCCACCATCCGATGTATCGCCTGCGCGATCTCATCAGCCCCAGCATTATTCCTCCTCCGCCTATTTGCCATAGCCTAAGCACACCACATATTCACTATTCACATCAAACAGCTTCGATTAAGACTTATACCAAAAATAGTTAACAATCAATAAACAAAATAATCTCACAAGCAACACACGGTAAGCTCACTCCCCATAGATCCCAAAAATCTTTTGAAAACCATTGCTCTGATACCAAATGTAACATCCTGACCGGACATTACAGATTTAAATAAAAATATAAAGAAAAAGTAATTAAGTCGTAATTAATAAAACCTCATTTCCCAAAGACGCGGGAAATTTAAATCATTTTATTACTTCCAATTAAAACCAAAATCCATAATTCATAAAACTGAACATAATAATTAAGCCTCTCATAAGACTTTACAAGATAGTTCAAATCATAATAATATAAAACTCCCAGGCTTTCCCCCACTCCGCGGCTAAGCCTCACCAGCTCCACCTGTAATATCATCTGCTCACGTGTACCGCGTACACGATCATCGCCAAACACAAGTAGATAGGGTGAGCTAAAAAGATAACACATAAATATATATCAATCATATATATATATATATATATATATATATATATA
>Ga0099822_1005439_pt1 | contig 16633 bp, 9 predicted proteins | sample CowpeawhiteBW_FD_76839 | JGI IMG/M metagenome (GOLD analysis project Ga0099822, IMG submission 76839) | Root nodule microbial communities of legume samples collected from California USA - Cow pea white BW | ecosystem: Host-associated > Plants > Roots > Nodule | place: USA: California | collected...
ATATCAAATTATCTATAACACTTGATGTTTTTTTTTGGTATATTTCTCCATATCACATAACATATAAAATCTTATTCAATTTTTTCTATAAATAGATATTAGTTTAAGATCTTAAATAAGTTTGGCTTAAATATACATTTGGTCCTTATTTTTGTCAAAATTATTCAATTTGGTCCTTATTTTCGTTATTTGGTCAATTTGGTCCTTATTTTTGTAAAATTGCATTCAATCGAGTCCTTTTGGAAAATGGTGTTAAAATTGTTAACGACATAGTGACAACGTGGAACTGTTTGGGTTACGTGTCAAATTTTTATAGTGATGTTAGCACACGTTGGTACAGTGTTTCATTAGTTATATTTTAGGAAAATAAAATAAAATGAATTGCGTAAAACATAAAACAATGGTTAAGTGAAAAAAAAAATTAAAAGGTGGAATTGAAGGTTTACTGTAGCGAGATATAGTCGAAGTGAAAAAGTGAATTGGGCATTCGAATGATCGAGAGATAGGGAAAAATTAGGGTTGGTGAGAAAGGGGAAATTAGGGTTCTTGTTCATCAATTAGGGTTCGTGAAGAGGGGAAATTGTGCTTCGAGAGTGATTTGCGATTGGAGATTGGAGATTGCACTTCAAGATTACACTTGGAGGTTGTCATTCGAGATTGGAGCGTCAACTAGGTTCAGGTTAGTAAATGGGGATTAAACCCATACCCTTGGAACCACAAATATGAGACGCACCACAACTTGACTGCCCTCAACTATTACAGCAAGAGGAGGAAGACGAATAGTGACATGACATACCTCACAAACACGAATTCAAAATCACCAACTGGATTGTGCACAAGTTTCTTGTTGGCCACAATTTTCCTTGAAACCCTAATTTCTTCCCCAATTCAATTTCACTTACTTTTAAACCTACAACAGCCATAAAATTTCACTGTGCCAACATCATTGCAAAAATTTGACACTTAACCCAAACAGTTCCACGTTGTCACTATGTCGTTGACAATTTTAACACTGTTTGCCAAAAGGACTCGATTGAATGCAATATTACAAAAATAAGGACCAAATTGACTAAACAACGAAAATAGGGACCAAATTGAATAATTTTGACAAAAATAGGGACCAAATGTATATTTAAGCCAATAAGTTTTTATAGGTCACAGTAAAGTTTTTCTTAGTAATAAAAGAGATTTTAAAATAATATTTTTCATCATTTTTAAGATTTTAGAGAGTTTTTTTTTTCAAGAACTCATTCTCTATAGTGAAAATCTCATCTCTTTCTTTAATATAAGATTATGTAAATAATATATCTTATGTTTAATTTTTTTTATTGAAAATCTATCACTAAGTATGCCTTTAAGGTGTAACATTCCAAAAAATTTAAATAAAGTAGGTTATTAAGGCATTACTTATTAGTAATCAAAATTCATATAATACCATTAATAAATTCTAAGTATAATTACAAGACATAAAAAAATTATATTACAAAAAGGTATTTAAAGGAACTTTAAAGGTACAAAAAAAATATAAGGACTATATATAAATCAATATCTAAACTGACTATCATTATATTCCTCCAGAGAGCTTCCTCGACATTGGTGCAACTACAACCATTTGCACCTATCTTTGCTTACGTATAATTATATGATCATTAGAGAAAAGAAAAGAAACAAACACAAAGAAGAAATACAAGGGTAAGTTAATGCATTTAAAGAAGAAACTCAATATAAAAGAAATAATAACTTGTTATAAAGATTATCAAAACATATTTCTAAAATAAAAATCAATTCTTAGCTTAGTCTTTCTTAGTTTTCCTTTATTACCTCTATAATACATGTGGAGCATACAATCTCAACCAAAACCAGTTTTACTATGATCTTATTCCAATTCAACCATCACACAATAGCCCTAAAGGCTTAAACAAACTCTTAAGTTATTTAATGAACATTTTCAATAAAAACCAACCTAAAAAGCATAAAATAGTTAACTTTCATCAAAGTCAACTATGAACATCAATTCCCACAACTCTATCTAACCAGCTCATTCAAATCTCAGCACACATGGCTCAAACAACAACATACATATAGACATTGCTTCCGGAAGATTAGTGTATTAAATAGGCTTATGAGACTCTGCACTTGTCATACTTACCACCTCTTTCTTCTTTCAAAACTTGTATCATGAACAAACCAATATGATTTATCAAGTCTCATGACAGGGTTAACTTCACTAGCTCCCTAAGTATGATTATCTTTCATACCATATCGTTTGGCATGTGAAACCCCCTTCGACCCTCACCACCTAATTATCTTCATCTATGTGAGTTAGACACTAGTAGATTCGGGATAGTCCCACATAACAAATCTCCTTCAATACTTTGGAAATAAATAATTTGACAACTATATCACACGAAAGCACAATTTTTTCTACATTATCAAAAATACCCAAACAATCATAATTATAATTTGTGGCTTGCAAAGATAACTATTTAGTACAATATAAACTACATATAAAATAAAAGAAATTTCTTAGACTACCACCCAATGGTAGGTAATCACCACCCAACGCCACAAAGTAAGAGGCTCATTGTCTCGCCAACATTCAGCGGTAGCTAGGTGCCATCCAATGATGATCACTTGTTGTCCAACAACAATGCAGCAAAAACTGAGTTTTACAATTGAAGGTATTTTCATCTAATTTAGCTAAGCTTTATTCTTATCTAACAATCAACCACCATTAACTCAAGTCGTAATCCATATTTCTCATCAATCAAAAGAAATCTAAATATTAGCCACAATTTAATTAGATTTTTCTATGCATCACATCTATTTAAGCCTTAACCTTCATGTATAAATAGAGTTATAAGCACAATCACCTCATTATGTCATAGACTATCAATTTTACAGCAACACCATATTTACTCTTACCAATTTAATCCAATTCATGTCCATAAACCACAACAATTCAGTGTTTTTGTTTATATTTGGCTTATGACGAACACTTATGTAATTGATATGTTAAGGATATATACTAGTAAGAGACTTATGCGTACGCACAGGTCGTGTAGTTGGTTTTTACATTTTGTTATTTTGAAAACATATTTTAATATTATTATGTATAAATCAATTATTTATAAATCAATGATTTGAAAGATTATTATTGTTGATTTCCTTATATATAATTATTATATTGATTAAATAAATATATAACTGATTTAATTAAGTAGTATTATTTATTCTTACATATTATGATTTGTTTGAATTTGGGTTATATTAGTATTATTATTGCTATTTAAGTTTCTTAATTGGCATTAAATTCAATTTACGTAATTAGGCTTAAATTTAATTTTCTTGTCATTAAGCTTTTAATTTCGGGTTAAAGGTGAAGGTATATAGTTTAAAATTATGATAAACAATATTGATTGAATATAATAAATATAATTAAATTTTAAATAAAAATTTCATGAGAATATGAAGAGTTTGCGACAAAGGAATAATTAATATATGTCTTTTCAAGACGTCTATAGGTTGATATTGGGAAACAAGTTTATATATTTGGTTTGGGTGTTTCATATTCTTTAGTCGTTTCAAATTTAATCATTGTGGCCCTGGTTGATAAGAAAGGAAGGAGGGAAATAGCCATCTTCATTGGTTACAGGATCACAACTAGCAAATGCCTACTGCAAAAAATTTTAGCTTTACCAATTTTTACCAAAACTCTGTGATGGTAATGGAACCCTCAGAGGTTGGTCTCTTTGCATCTGGCATGCTCTTTTTATGTGTAGACGTAGTTTATGGACCAAAGTTTATTTTTTCAGTCATCTTCTACCAATTTTTCTTTCCTTTTGATGTCTTCCTAGATCTCCAATAGTTTTGTATGTCAACATTAATATATTTTTGTATGTTAGCATGTATATTTATGAATTTAGAGTTATTCTGTGTTATATTCAGTACATCTATTAATTGTCTTTAGTCATAGTTAAATTATTCTCTTGTAGTAGTTTTATATATTGATTAAGTAGATTATTTCAATAACCAAGTACTTTGAATTAATTATAAATCTATATTACCAAATTTCACATTATATAATCCCAAGTGCATGATAATTGAATGTTAATAAACTTATTCTTAATTCCAATGCATAAATAATATGATGCAATATATATGACTATCATTACGTGTAAATGGATTCACATTACAAATAGTATAACTATTCCACTTGGGTAATATTATTTATTATAAAAAAAATCAATTCATATAATAATGGTAGTTATAAAAATAACTATTTATTGTGTACGATTTCATTTACTATAGTATTATACTATTATATACACCATAGCAAGTTCGAAATAATTATATTACTTACACTTATTATAGAAAACACAATCGAAAAAAATATTTTAAAGGAAATTTGTAGTTTTATGGACTTAATATAGGTTTGTATAGTCGTAGTTACGATATGTACTTATTATATGAACATGCATTAGGATTTTTATGAGCTTATAACATTAATAACGCTAGACATGCAGCAGGTGCGCCATAAAATTATGGTGGTGTCATTATGTAGTTATCATATGAACCTACATCAGAACTTATATGACCTTATTAAATTAATAAGACCACACATGTGGCAAGTGTACTAAAGAATTATGTTGGTGTCAAAAGTTAACTATTCAGCATCAGTTGGGTGAAACTCTATATATAATTAAATGTTGTTGTGTTGTTAGTTGTTGGATGGTTTGGATTTTTAATGCATTATCGAAAATAAAGATTTCTTACAGCAATGTAATGGTGATTTTGAAACATGATAAAGCAACACATATGATGACACCAACAAACCATTTACTTGGATCTCCATCTTTCACCGCTCTGTGTTTCTTACAGAAACTGAATAGATGACACCTGAACAACATATCAATGCACAACAACTAAGCATTCATATTTTTGTAAGTACTCTTTGACATAGATTTTTTCCCAAAATGCATATACAAATATGTTGACATGCATTGCACTTATACATTGTTAAAAACTTCTTTGAAACTACATTTGTTGTAGTAGTCAAAGGATTGTTTTCAGTTTTATGGATTAAAATCTTTAATCCTGACTTGCTTTTAACTCTAGAAGTTGCAACATATAATTGATCATGACTAAAAATTGGTTTAGGCAAATACAAACTAATGCAATATAAAGATTGTCCTTGAGATTTTTTTATGGTCATAACATAACATAACATGATAAGCAATTGTCTTTTAATCAACTTGAATGGCCAATGGGACTATGATGGTGACATGGATAAACGTGGAATGTAAATTTTTGTTCCTTTTCTTTGCAGTTATAATCTTTCCACTGATTACATGCTTTGCAAGTTTAGTGACTATTAATCTGCTTTCATTACACAAACCTTGAGATTGATCCAAATTTCTCAGAAGCATAATTGGGGCACCAACCTTCAGTTTGATATTGTAGTTTGGTAATCCAAATGTTCTCAATAAATTTAAAATTCTGGTGTAAACTGTCATATACATAAACTTCCATGGTGTTAGATGTATCAATGCAGTCTACGTTGAGGTATTCTTTGACTTCACTTGAAATACATGAATAATAGTTCTTAAATATGAAATATGGAACAAATGTATATGTAAATGACAATTAGGAATGAAGCATCACCTAGAATTGATTCCAAAACATATTGATTGATTTCATCTACTGTTTCAATCCGACTGGCTAGAATAGCTCTTTATATTAGGAACATTTCATCTTCAAAGTTTTCCATTAATTGTGATATGTGGTACTAACTATGGGTTGGATATGATCGATATAGTTCTTTATTAGAAATTCTGATAGGATTTCTATATATAGTCATTTGGTTAATTCAATGAATTATCACAAATTTTGATTATCCAGGCAGAAAACTCTTCAATTTCAACAATAGTAGAGTCGTGTAATCCATGTTGTAAGAGTCACATGTTTTTTGTCAAGTTCATGATCTAGAAATGGTCCCATGGATAGGATGAGTTGATAGTTGCATGATACCAAGAGGAATAACAAGAAGAATTTGTCTAAAATACCCTCCAAATACTATTACTTTGCCACCAAAAACTAAATCAGATCTATTGTTGTCTCTCATGATATCTTTTAAAGTTTGATACAGGCCTCGAAACAAATTTTGTATGCCATTGGTGCTTCATCCCAAATTATTAGGTTCGCCAATTTCATCAACTTTGATAGTTCACTACCCTTTGTAATGTTGCAGACAAAAAGTTCAAGTGTAAGAACTGGAATCTTAAATTTTGAATGAGTTGTTCTACCTCCTAGCAATAACAAAGAAGTTATGCCACTTGATGCAACATTTAGCATTATTTTTCCTTCAGATTGAAGAGCCAAAGATAACGTGTTCCACGTAAATATTTTTCGTGTTCCTCCGTATCCATCTAAAAAGAGCATTCCCCCTTTTCATGATAGACAACATTTATAATCTTTTGGAAATTATGCCTTTGTTTATCTGCAATTCAATACTAATTATGTTATATTCCAATAAGTTGTATGAGAAACATATGTAGAAAAGAACGCTAACCTGTCTTAGTTTTAAAATTTGATTGAAACACGTGTAGCTCATCATCCTTGTTGTAATCAAGTTCTATATATACTAATTTATTTCCACAATACTTTACTGCAAAATCGTTAGGATAAGGCATGGAGGGAAATTCCTTTAATGTTCTCCTATTATTCTTTAATAGCTTCTTAATCTCAATCAAGGTCAAATTTTCAAGTGTTTCCATATTCAGATTGAGGTACGTAACAAATGAATTAATTTAATAAATTTTAGAGTTGAAACATAAATTTGATATTGTTAAAGTCAATTTTACCTGAATTTCTAGCAATAATTCTTTCATTATATAAAATTCTATTAGATAGTCATTCTCATGTTTTGTTCCATAGATCGTTAAGTTTGTTGATGCTATTTGACATAAGGATGATTACAAATAATTTCCTCAAGAAGTTTCCCGATCCCCAATTTTTTGCTTCCTTGATAACTTCCACATATTTGGTATCGTCTGCCAAAAATCCAGAAGTTTCACATACTTCTCTAAAGGTAGGATATGTTATGTTTTCAACAGTTCGTAGATCTATGTAGGATATTGGACCTTTACAATTATTAGCATTCTCCTTAGGTAGAAAATTTCACCATTTGCTGGGGGAACCTATATAAGTCTTCCAATGGTGTTACCTTTTTTTCTTGGTTTCCAACACCTTTGATTCTTATTATAAACATACCTAGATACAAATTGTAGATATGTTAAATCCCTTGCATCATAATATTTCTTGTTTCACTCCATCCACTTGTGAACATGGACTCTCTAACTGTTGGTTTTGCCATGATTTCATCAATATCATCATCATTCTTGAAGTACACTGATTACTCACCAGGAAGATGAAAAAATAATCGTTCAACAGTCGAATTTCTTCTATGAATTGGAAACAAAAATATTCTCTAACACGCTTCACATGGAGAAATATATCTACAATCAAATGTAATGTCATTCTTCACAATGCTAACACTATTATTTCTTCGATGATAATGAGGAAAACCATCTTTTGCAATTGTAATAGTATTTTGAAATTTGTTTGGATAAAATCAAGAACATGATCCATTTTTCATGCACGAAGATGATATCTTTGATATTCCACATGGTCTGTGAATCATAAGTTCTTTTACACAAGCATACAATTATGACTCTTCTTTTGCACATGGTATTTCAGTTCAGATTACCTTGTCAATATCCAGTGGTGTTGGATATTTGCTACAAGGATGCAAAAATATCAATAAATGAGCATGTGGTAAACCACATTTTTGGAATTCAATATTATACATGTCTGCAATCACAAATTACTTACATAATTAGAATAACAGATTAAATGAAGTAAGTACATTTAAGAACTATAGTATCAATACATACATGTTATGACTCTTCCTAATATATTCTTTTTTGTTAAATCTCATAGTAGTTGCTCAAATTTGATTTTGAATACTCTTGCAATAATATATGGCCGATCCGAAGAAGTTAATTTTAAAGGGTTCAATATTCTGCAAATCTCTGGCCATTTTGGATTGTAAGTAACAATTACAAAAGGATCTAGGAATCCTACATGACCACATATTGTCATCCCATCAAAATATAATTGATTCATAAATCTCCTGCCACCAAAAAACTTTGATGGAAGCACAAATCATTTCCCTTTCTCTGAAGCTTTAGTGTGGCTTTCATTACTTGGTTGACAAAGGTTACAGTATTTATCAACCTTGAGCTTCGACTGATTGTTTCTGATGAATGATAATCTTTCGGACTCAATCATTATATATCCATCTACAAAAAATTGTTGAAACAATTTTCTAGATCTTAGAATAGTCATTGGCTCACATTGTCAAGTTTGAATTCTAAAACAAAACCATTCCCTAATTGTTAACCGATTACGTTTTAATGCCAAAGAATCACGATGATAATATCATGCCTATATCCATCTTCATCATATGGAAACAACAGAGGATATTGATAACCCAAATAACTTATGTGAAACTCATTTATTCTTTATAACTTTCTTATTGTGCTTTCCATAATAATATACCTAGGAGAAGCAATATCAACATCAACTACTATTAATGCAAATACTTTTGAAACTGTGGAGATGTTGTATATACATCCATCTTTTTTAGTATCTGCTATAAGTTTTAATTTAAGATCATGATATGGATGTTCCATATATTTATCCCTTGCCATTCTGAAAGATTTTGCATGCACATTGTATTTGTTTAGCATCTTTGTTAGTCTTTTAACAATTTCAGCATCAATATCATTGTTGTTCCTACATTGAATTTTAGATCAATACAATCATGAAACACAATATAATATCAATTATTAACATAATTGTACTATACCTTAGAGATTGAATTCTATTTGTCGCAATCGAGATCGTGGCGGGACGGCGAAAATAATTTAAAAGGTACAAAGGAGTCGCCACCATAGTTTATTATGAAAAACTATAGAAAAACCTTAAAAGAAAGAATAGTCTTTAAAATCAAATTTGGGTTCGGGAGTCAATTACGTGTGGGGAAGGTATTAGCATCCTCACAACGTCAGTCCTAAGACAGTCCCCTTTAATTAAGTATGCAAGATAAAAGTAGATTTTTAAAATATTTGTTGTTCCCCAAAAATCAAACAAAATAAATACATATACAAAACAATAAAGATAAAAAAAATTATTTTTTATTTTTTTGTTGGCTCGACGAGGATTGTACCTCGTTCCTACGTATTTCCATTTGGAAAATCAAGGATATCGTAGTTATTTGTAAAAATATTTGTTGTTTGATATTATTATTATTATTTAGTTTTAGATTTTAATATTCTTATTATGAAGAGAATTTGAGGTTCAACATGATTAAATTATCAAGTAAATCCAAGAATTGACATGATATCAAAAAATAATTAAAAAGAGAGTATAATTTATAATTTATAATTTATAATTATTTTTATTTTAGATTTTAATATTTTTTTTATTATCAAGATAATTTGACATTCAACACGATAAAAGACTTAGTTATCAAGCAAATTCGAAACTTAACATGATATTTAATAATTATATAAAAGAAATAATTTATAATTTTTTTTTAAATAAGAGAATTAAAAGCCTATGGAGGAGTATTTTAATTATCAAGCAAATCCAAGACTTCACATGATATTCAATAAAGAAATATAATTTATAATTTATATTTTATTTTTATTTCTTAAAATAAGAGAATCAAAAGCCTACACAAATGTGTTTTAGTTATCAAGCAAATCCAAGACTTGACATGATATTCAATAATTATATAAAAGAAATAATATTTTTTTTTAAATATGAGAATTAAAAGCCTATGAAAGATATTTCTAGTTACCAGGATAAAAATAACGGCATCTGTAACATCCCATTTAAATAAGAACATAATTAAATGAGACATCACACAATATAATATAAATAGCAAAGTTACGGAGTATTAATGTCACCTCTTACAATTATCCAAGAATACTTAAAATGAAATACTAAGGCACACCACGGTGTCAATAACAAGACAGAGTAATAGATTAGCAATATTCAAAATAAATGCTCAAAGAGCAAGATAATACAAGGGCTACCACCCTAAAAGAAAACTTGAAGATAAGTGGGATCTGACCTAAGAAGGACTAAGCAGCGGAATCTCCATCACCCTGATGACCACGGGGAGTTCTCGCATCTGCTCACACAATAAATTGATGATCATCGCAAAAGGAGAAAACCACACATAAAACATACAAACAAGTAGAAAGGGTAAGCTAAAGTAAAAAGGTTTCCATCATGCAATTGAACATACAATTTAAAAGTCATGAGTACATAAATCAACAAAGCATATAATGACCGACAAGCAAAACACTAAGACTCAAAGACACAATTTATCTGGATACATATAATTAGTCGGATTCACTAGATGCTTGCACTTATGGTGGCCTCTACTGCTCTGTAGAGCCATTGCCAATGGGTTTCACCCTACCACTCACAAAGTTAGCCTTCAAACATCTAAGGCCATTATCCTGCCAAAGACTAGGGCCTCCTACTACTCTCACCACTTGAGTCAGTGCGCTCTACGTGAGACTAACTGACTCTTTAGAGTGTCAGGATGCAATCCTTACTTGAATCCTTACTAAATTATATAATGAGGCACCACCACGAAACCCCGTGGAATTACGTCCTAACTAATGAGGCACTACCATGAGCTCCCACTAACAAGGGTCATGGAATTACGTCTTGACCAATAGGCACCCCCATGAGATCTCAGCTTGAGATTCATAGAATTATGTCCTAAATCACACCAAAATCATGTCTCACCAACCAAGCATAAATTTATCATGCATACCAATTCCATGTCAACTTTTATAACCAACCATCCATTCATGTTCCATACCAAGATCACACCAAACTCATCAATTCTAACCTGTAAGCCATTGAATACATGCAAAATCACTCAATACATGCTTTAATATAGTAATCCAACCAAACATGTGACCATCACTCAACAATAGAGAAGAAAACAATGCCTGAGCACATTCTCGTCCAGTTCTCGCTCAGGCTAAAAGGCCTCGCTCAAGAGAGAGAATTCTCTCACTTAGGTGAGCTCCTTTCACCTAGGCGAGAACTCGAAAAGTGAGAATAGTGGCCTAAGCGTTCTCTTGCTTAGGCGAGACCTCCTCGCCTGAGCGAGATGGACTCTCGCTCAAAACAAGAGCTCGTCGCCTGAGCGACAGCTCATGCAAGTTCCAGGGAGCAACTTCTGGTACTCACTCGCCTGGGCAAAAACACCATGTTCCTCCATTGTTCACGCGTGCAATAGTCAGATATTCACCACCAAACAACGTTTTAGCACTTCTCTAGCAATCACAACGTCAAACAACTCACAATATCATGAAGCAAGACCAAAACAAGCAAAAAATCGAAGAATAAACAAAACCCTAGCTTCCCTTACCTTATCAAGGCTACTATGAGAGGTTTTTGGCACGAACAGAAAAACATATCCAGCTCCTTGAAAAACTTAGTGAGCTAGAAAAATAGTGGAACAGACAGGAAACGAGGTCATCAAAAGGAACCTTAGTTGGTACCAAGACAACAAAGCTAGAATAGAGGGAGGTTAACTTACATGGAATAAACGGAGTCGTTCCAGCTCAATGAAAAGCGGAAGCAAAACCCTAGCAGAGCTCAGTTGCGGGAAAGGAGAGGGAAAAAAGCTGGTTCATTTATGGGAAATAGAAGAACGAGTGAGTTAGGCTGCTCTAGGGTTTTGGACACTTCATGGGCTAGCCCTAGGCCCAACTGATTTAAGGCAAGCCCTTAAACATTGAGGCAAAAATAAAGTGGGCCTTACATTCTCCCCAACAACAAAAATTTTTTACCTCGAAAATGAAGACTTACCAAGAGAATAGATGCGAATGTGACTTCCTCATATCCTCCTCTAACTCCTAAGTAGAGTCACCTGTCCTTCGATCCCAGATGACCTTGATAAGATTGACTGGTTTTCTCCTACGTTCCTCAACTCGGCTATCCTCCAAAGCAACATGTGGTACTTATATCGTGAGATCCTCCCTGATCTGCCTATCCTCGGCTTCCAACACATGAGATGGGTCAAACACGTATTTCCTCAACTGCGAGACATGGAATACGGGATGGAAATTTGCCAACTAAGGAGGCAAAGCAATCTCATAAGCTACGGGCGAAATCCTCCTCGAGATCTGGTAAGGGCTAAGGAACTTAGGAGAAAGCGTCCTTGAGCGTAGAGCCCTTCCCATACTAGTGGTTCGGGTCACCCTTAAGAACACGTGATCTCTAGCCGCGAATTCCAAATGTCTCCTCCTGCGGTTTGGATAAGCCTTTTGCCTACTATGATAGGCCTGCATTCTATCTCTCACTAATTTCACCTTCTTTGTTTGTTCCAACAACTCTGGTCCAACAAGCACTGCTTCCCCATCTTGATACCAACATAGAGGAGTCCTACGCTTTCTGCCATAAAGGGCTTCATATGGGGCCATGTTGATGCTCGCATGAAAACTATTGTTGTAGGTGAATTCTATCAAGCGCAATACTTCATCCCAAGCACCCAAATGATCGAGCACGAATGTTCTCAATAAGTCCTCAAGCGACTGAATCGTTTTCTTAGACTAACCATCGGTCTAGGGATGATAGGCTGAATTCATAGTCAACTTGCTACCCAAAGCACTCTGCAATGTCTGCCAAAAATGGGAAGTGAACCGCGAATCTCTATCAGAAACTATACTCGACGGTACCCCATGCAATCTTACTATTTCCTTAATGTACAAGTGGGTCAACTTGGCCATAGGCATTCTTAACTTCATTGCCAAGAAATGAGCACTCCTAGTCAACTGATCTACCACAACCCAGATCGTATCATGACCCCTAAAGGTTTGGGGTAAATGGGTCCCAAAGTCCATAGCTATGCTATCCCATTTCCACACCGGTAGTCCAAAGGCTGTAGAATTCCACCGGGTCTCTGATGCTTTACCTTCGCCTTTTGACAAGTCAAACAAGCGGACACAAACTAAGCCACATCCTTCTTCCTACATAGCCACTAGAAGGTTTCTTTGAGATCCTGGTACATCTTAGTCATGTTAGGATGCAAACTAAGACGACTCTTATGCCCTTCCTCAAGGATTAACCTTTTCATCTCAGTATCATCGGGTACACACACCCTACCTTGGAATCTCAGTACACCATCACTACCCATTGCAAAATCCTTCGCTTCATCTGAACCAAGTTGTTCTCTCATTTCTTCCATACTAGCATCTGCCAACTGTCTTTCTTTAACAAAGTTCAAGAAGTCACTAGATATAGTCGGAGCGCTACATCAAATGAACTCAGATTCTAATTCAACTTGTAACTTCATATCTATGAATTTCTCTAGTAGCTCCAACTCCTTGATCATAAGGTGTGCAATATGTACATTCTTCCTACTCAACGCATCTGCCACCACATTCGCCTTCCCCAGATGGTATAGGAGTTCAAAATCATAGTCTTTCAAGAATTCCATCCACCTCTTTTGCCTCATGTTCAATTCCTTTTGATCAAACAAATACTTGAGGCTCTTGTGATCACTGAATACACGAAACTAGGCACCATAGAGGTAGTGCCTCCAGATCTTCAAGGCCAACACTATAGCTGTCAACTCTAGATCATGAGTGGGATAGGTTCTCTCATGCACCTTAAGTTGCCTCGATGCATATGTCACCGCTTTCTTCTCTTGCATCAACACACAACCAAGCCCTAGATGAGAGGCATCACAATAAACCTCAAAGGGTTTACCAGCATCTAGGATAACCAAAATGAGAGCACTTGTCAACCTTTGCTTAAGCTCTTGAAATCTTCCCTCACATTTATCCGTCCAAGTAAAAGGTTGGTCCTTCCGGGTAAGCTGTGTTAGAGGTGCCACTATCTTTGAGAATCCTTCAATGAATCTCCTATAGTAGCTAGCTAAACCCACGAAGCTGCTGATCTCTGTTGTCGACTTGGGACTTTTCCACTTAACCAATGCCTCAACCTTTGCTAGATCCACCGCAATGCCCTGTGCAGATATCACATGGCCCAAGAATTGTACTTCATCTATCCAGAATTCACACTTGGACAACTTAGCATATAGTTGCTTCTCCCTCAGAACACCAAACACTAATCACAGGTGCTCGGCATGCTCCTCCTAAGTCTTGCAATAAATGAGTATGTCGTCTATGAAGACTACGACAAACTCCAAGAATGGCCTGAAGATCTTGTTCATGTAGTCCATAAACATAGCTAGAGCATTGGTCACACCAAAAGGCATAACCACGTATTCGTAGTGTCTATATTGGGACCTAAAGGTTGTTTTATGTACATCATCTGCCTTTACCAAAATCTGGTGATATCCTGACTGATCTATCTTTGAGAACACTGACGCCCCATGCAACTGATCCATCAGGTCGTCTATTCTCAAGAGGGGATACTTATTCTTGATCGTCATCTTGTTCAACTGTCTATAGTCCACACACAGACGTGAACTCCCATCCTTCTATTTCAGTAAAAACATTGGTGCTCCCCATGGCGAAGTACTAGGTCGAATGAACTGTTTCCCCAATAGTTCCTCTATCTAACTCTTGAGTTCTACCAATTCCACCGGAGCCATACGATATAGATCCATCGACATTGGGATGGTGTCTGGTACTAGGTCAATCGAGAACTCAGTCTCTATTGGGAGGCAACCCTAGTACTTCCTCCGGAAACACATCCTCAAATTCATGTACTACCTATGATAAATGTTCCTTCCTCTTCTTCTTCAGATTGTCATGGCATTTGAGTTACATGTAATTGTTTACTATTTCCTATAATTATTTTTTATTTGTTCACTATTATTTGGTACATTGTTTTTATATTTATCCAGCTATAATTTCTCTTTTGAAATTTTTAGGGTTAAATATGTCTTTGATCTCTTAACTTTTAATGAAAATTGAAATTAGTTCATCTTCGAAACCTTGGTCCAATTTAGTCCCCAAGCATAAAAAATGTGTCGATTTAATCCTTTTAACTAAATTTTGTTAAGTTCATTTAATGTTTCAAATATATTTTATTATAACATTTGAGTTGTTTACACCGTTTGACACATTTTCGCTTTAACGTTAGTTGAGACACGCGTTTGAAACGTGAAATAAACTTAACAAAATTTGGTTAAAATGACTAAATTCACACATCTCTAAAATTCAGGTTCTAAATTGGGCCAAAATTCTGAAGAGAGACTAATTTCATTTTACAAAAAGTTAAGAGATCAAAAATATATTTAATCCAAATTTTTATGATATCATGTTTTATTTATTCTAATTTGTTATTTTTTATAAAAAATTATTTAATTAATATCTTGAACAATGAAGGATAGATATAAGTACTTGTTATTCAAAGAAAATAAGAATAAGACAATAATTTAATATCCATAGTGTTCCGGTAAAAATCTGAGGGTCTTTATCTAATACAAAAACACAAGGATCTCTTGACTTCAAGTAAAAAGCCAAAGCAGGCCAAAAAAATGGTTCAGTCCCTTGGCCCTGGGAATTAATTTTTTATTTATAGCGAAAACTGATTACAAGTTTTTTCTTCTTTTTTGAACAAACGTAGAAAGATATAATCAACAAAATAAAAGATTACATGGTAAAAAATGGATTAGAAATTTAATCTAAGCACCAATATCCTTGAGCCAGCTCTGAGTCAATTATCATTGGTTAGGTTCCAGGAGACTTGAGGGTATTTCTTCTTACACCTCCAAGCATTTCTTCTGCACCTCCAAAATTTCTTTAAATTCCCAAAATACCCTTTGACCATTTAAGGAAACTTACGGACATCACACCCCCAAAAATACTTTCAGAAGTCGACTTCTGGAAGTCAAAATATATGACTTCCGAAAGTCAAAATATATCATCGGAAGTCGACTTTCGGAAGTCAAAATATATCACCGGAAGTCGACTTCCGAAAGTCAAAATATATCACCGAAAGTCGACTTCCAAAAGTCAAAATATATCACCGGAAGTCGACTTCCGGAAGTCAAAAATCATTATCGGAAGTCGACTTCCGGAAATCAAAAAACATTATCGGAAGTCGACTTCCACAGATAAAAAAATTAAATGATTTTAAATATTTTTAATTCTTTCTCAAATTTATATTTTCTAACTTATTTTATTTTATTTTTTAAAACATATATTAAAAATTAAAATTTTTTAAAAAAATACTTTAAAAAATAAAAAACAAAGTAATATAAATACTAAATAAAAAATTAAAAAATAATTTAAATTAAAATAACAAAACTTTAAATTTAAGGAAAATGAAAATATATATATATATATATATATATTAATTTAAAGTTTTATTATTTTAAATAAATTTAAATATTAAATAAAATAAAATGAAGGAGAATAAATTTTTTATTTTTTTGTTTTTTTTTATTTAAAGTTTAATATTATTTTAATTTTATATTTATATTTATTTTTATTATATTAAATAAAAATAAAATTATATATATATATATTAATATTTTTTTAAAAATATATATTAA
>Ga0099822_1005445_pt1 | contig 16628 bp, 11 predicted proteins | sample CowpeawhiteBW_FD_76839 | JGI IMG/M metagenome (GOLD analysis project Ga0099822, IMG submission 76839) | Root nodule microbial communities of legume samples collected from California USA - Cow pea white BW | ecosystem: Host-associated > Plants > Roots > Nodule | place: USA: California | collected...
AATATATTTTAATTTGAATATTTGTTTTCCTTTTATATTTTTTTGAAATATTTTTTAATTTTATCAACTAAGTTTCATCAATGTTGTAGTTTGCAAATTTAATAAATGTTTTGGTTCTCATGAGATTTTATTTGGTATTCTAATCTAAAATGTAGACAATTATAATTTATTTCAAAATATTTGATATGAAAGAAACAATCATTTTCCTAATATTGAATATTTGATAATATTATGTTTTCTTTACCGTATTTTTTTTCTTTTATAAAAATTAATATTGAAGTAGTTAGAACACGGGTACGGGTATATGGGTACGAGATTATACCCGTTACCCGGTGGGGATGGGATGAGACAAAAATTTGATACCCGTTGGATTTGGGTATGGAAATGGGGATTAATTTTTTCTGCAAGAATGGGTATGGAATAGCGAAACCCGTCTCTGCTCCGCCCGTTGCCATCCCTAGACACACATGCTTGCATAGTCTAGACCTCCTGGCTATTATGTGTTTTTCAGCTCACTTTCCTCCTAAAAAAAGGAAAAAAGGTTGAAAAAAGAAAGAAAGTAAAGCTCAGTCAGGTAAAGAAAGTAAAAAAATTAAAAGTTGCAGCAACATAATCATGAATCTGTCTGAGAAATACAAGCAAATATTTTGGTGTGAGTTAAAATAAGTATGAAGATGACACACATTATTATTTAGGAAAAACTAATCTGGAAATAGTACTTTTGTCCACTGTTCACCACGTGCGACTTCACATCCCGCTTAGGTTGGAGGAGAGGAGTAACAGTCACTGAGGCAGTAGATTGATTTTTTCTAATTCTGCAGACATTCACTCACCTTGCTTTCTATTGAGGAATAGTGCTGACATAATTGTTCTGTGCATTGGCTCCTTAAAAGCTTCTTCACACAGAATCATTGTTTTGTTTGCAGCATCCATTAATAGGACTTTGTCAAAACTTCCTTTCTTGTTTTGTAGCTGAATCCTACAACGAAGTACAACTCATGAGATTTCAAGAAAAAGGAAGGAAAAAAACAAATCAATGCCTTACTTTCATTGAGAAATTTGAAGTAACATAAAAAGTAGGTGTAAAATATGAGGAACCAAGTAGATTGCAGGAAGGATGTTAATATTTATTAACTTACTTTAAACAATTGAGAGCACCCAAGTTCTGATTCTAAACAGTGAACCTGTTTGGTTTGTATTCTCATCACTAGCATCCCAAGATCTCTCTGAACCACTTTCAAAAGTGTTGCTGAAATTTTGTGAAAAAATAGACAAAACTGCCTCGTATCTGTTTAGGTAATTATACCACGTTGAACACAACAACAGAACAGGTAACACATACCAGACAACATTCTGAATTAAGAAATATAAAGTCACGTTTTACTAAAAGCATTCAAATTAAGCAAAGATAAGAAATTAAATGAGTTTAAAATATTCTTCTTTTTGGAGGAAATCATTTTAATCTATTTATTCTCCTGAAATGAATTATCGATAGTTTCTTTTACTGTCAAAGAAATTAATACAGTCGTTGAAGGTGAAATATGGACACTCTTGGACATAAGAATATATATGTATATATATATTTCCTTGAAACAAGAATCGCATAAAGTGATCAAATTTGAGAATTCGTCTTAATTATTACTTGAGATTTATGTTTAATGATCAAACACATTTCAAATTTCATGTACCAGAAAATATTTTCAATTAACAGACAGCGTTAGTGTATGGGAACTTCTTAACAGACTGATAACTGTTAAAAAGTTTATACTTCTGGAAACTAAGTTCAATAATTTTAGTTAGCTTCAATAGCAAATTTTATCCATAAGATATTATTGTTTCCCAATTTTCACCATTTAAATCGTTACTCTCACAGTTTAACACTGTAATTTTTTTTTTTTATTACATGTGTAACAAAGTTGTACTATTTTTTTTTGTAAAATGACTTCACTTTATCACGACTTCTATAAAACAATATTTTCTTTATTAACACATAATGGTAAATCTGTAGAAATAAAAATGCAAGATTGAGATAAGAGTAAATTTTTAAAACTGATCTTGAAATATGATAAAAAAATTTATTAATTTTTTTATGTAGTGATTGAAAAATTCATTTGTTATTTCGAATTAAAAATAAAAAAGTTCTAGATATAATATAAATGTATGAGAAGATAGAGTTATTTAATTTATTAAAATGATCATTTCGTCCTTTTATTTTTACTCGTGTAAAACTTCCATTAATTTATATTTATAACCATTTACCTTTATAAAATAAGCGCAGTGATTTATCCATTTTTTTGTCATAAATTTACGTCTTCATGTTCTATGAAGTATTCTTATTCTCTTCATTGTTTAATTTATATTATTTATATTTTAGTTTTCAAAATATTAAATACTTTTAAACCTTTCAAGTTACATTTTACTTAAATCCTGTCTTTCTAAAACCAATTATGTTGAATTTGTTAGACACACTGCTTATCTCAATTTTATTTATGATTCTTTTTACTTATAAACGAGAAGTTCTATAAATAAAATATTATTTAACAGAATATAATTTCCCTTTTTCCTCTTTGTGTCAAATTATGAGAGTCGTGTATATGCAAAAAACTAACTTAAAACTAATTCTTAAAATAAAATTATTAAAAAAATTAATTCAATTGATAATTTCTAACTTCAATTTAATTATTATTTATGTTCTAAGAAACTCGAGTAAAATAGTATTTTTTAAAAATAAATACGATGGATAAAAAAGTTAATTAGATTGAAATGAAATTTAGTAGTAAGAAAAAGTCCCATTCTATATATAATAGGTTCCATTTCCACTGGCGTGGATTTAGCAACATGCACAGAACTTGGAAGAAAGCCCATTAGAAGAGCCCAACATATAGTAAGATTGGGCCAATTATAAAAAACACATTACTGCACTGGTCCACTAAACCTACGAGAGAGGTTTTGTCACTGACCTTTTTGAGACATCCACTGCAAAAGGAAATTTTAATCATATACACATGTATGTAATGTATGTATGTAGTAAAAAAAAATCATAAATACCAACTACAATATTTACTATCAACTTTTTGTATGCATTAAATTTCAATCTGACAATATTTTTATTATTTTTTAATAAATTTGATATCAGACAATATTAAAGAAGGAATTATTTGTGTATTTGTGATACATTATTCAAGGTCTTAAGATATAATAAGGTTTTTCATTTTTCAGGTGAAATGCTTAGTATTATATAATTAGCAAGCACAGGAGTGTAGAACTTAGGATAGTGAAGAGAAGAAAATGACGGAACGTTTGTTTCAAAGTAGAGAAAAAAATATTTTTTTATGAAGAATGAAACTTGACTTAGGTGATCATGTGTTTCCACTATCCTCATTAGTTTATGTAATATTTAAAATTTTACATTTGATTAGAAATAAATAAATAAATAAATATATATATATATATATATATATATATATATATATATAAATTAATGCAGATTTTATTTTATTAAGTTGATTTGTAAAATTGAATTATATTTAAAATTTATTTTATAATAAAAAAATATAGAGAAAAGTTGTGAAAAAAGAGAAATGACTTGTTCATACAACATCCAAAGTTAAGATATAAAATATAAGAATATCGTGCACTCATACAGCTAAAAAATAAAATAAGGGAATAAAGATTCCAAATAAGATTTGAAGATAAATAAATCAAATGGTAAAGAATCACTCTACGTCAAACTTGTACAACTTACCACCAAAAATTTTCAGTCATATTTTATACAAGATCAAACATTACTTATTTACAAATTAGATAATTAAATGTTGAGATGTGCATGCAAGCAACGTTTAATGTAAGGGGGAAAAAGAAGGGATAAGAAAAATAAAACAAATATTTGGAGATGGGAACGGTTAATAGTTAATACATTACTGAGTTATCGAGAGATGGATATAGTTTGTCTTTATTCTTTAATTTTATAAGTTTGTGTATCAACTCCTAAAAAAAAGTTGGTGAGCTGTTGCAAAATTAAGAAACACACGGAACCACTATGTCTTCATAGCTGACACGAACTAAGGTTGCAAATTATTATGTAAATGGATATATAGTTTCCAATTCCAAAGCATAGTCAAAGAAACACACTTAGGTACCTAGGTAGGAACAATATACATTGGATCATTCACATTATCTACAAAATCCTAAACTCCTATTTGTTTACATATACAGATTAATCCATTCCAAGGCGTTGATGCAGTGAGTCTCGGGCGCGTAAAACACATCATCATCATATCCATCAACTCCGAATACCCCAAACAATGCTGGGTCCACCACTTCCATAGATTGTGACTGTGACTGCGACGAGCTTGCGCTGTTACTCGGAACTCTTTCACCACTCTCCACCAGCCTCTGAATCTCCTTCTCCGCCTCACAAAGTTGATCTTTCAGCTTCAATACCTGCAATCCACGCATCAGAGTTATTGATCTCAGGCTAATGCCATTTCACGTGGGAACACATGGTACGTGTCTTCTTCGTAAGTGGGCCTCCAGCAGGCCCAACGTGAGTTATCCTAATAATACTGTACGGATCTTATCGAACAAATGGAAGAAACAGTGTTCTTTGTTGTCTACTAAGGTGGCAGTTTGCTGTTCCTTTTCTTAGTGGCTTTTCCTCTTTTGTTTTTAGTATTTTTCACATGACTTATCTATGGCTGAGAACTGAAGTGTGACTTAGGTTTCTTCGAGCCCAGAGCTCATATGCGCACGTTCATATGGTGGGTCTTAGTTTCCGCTTTCCTCTACTTTCTTTCTTTCTTTTTTGTTTTTGTTTTTTTCTCACCCTTTTGCTTTGCCCTGAAGAACCGGTTGCATGCGGAGACTTCTACATCCCTTTCAACATTTACGAAATTAAACTACTCCAACAAAAGAGACGACTTACAGAGATAAAGAAAGAATATGGGAATAAAAAATTTCCTAGGCCAACACAGATGTAACGTGATGACATGTAACCACAAATTGACGTTTCTGTTTTCAGAAAAGAAAATGACACACTATGCGGTGCTTCTGTTCAAACTATATTCATTGGTGGAAAACAAAGAAATTTCAATTTCAGACTCTCTAGGCAGCGTACTACCTCCACTTGTGCTTTCAGTTTCCACGATATTAGGCCATAAAGTCATACTCTCAGTACAGTTTTTTTTTTTTTTTTCCGAAAAAGTTTCCTAAGCACAAGAACGAATATGGGCCAATGAAATGGCCCTCGCTTGTTAATTGTGTACGATTTCTCCTTTTAAAAATACCTGCGCTCAGAATAATTTTCTAGGAAAACCAAACTCTACCCTGAAGATATTGATTTTTAGTTAAAAAATAATAATATACCTCGGTCTCCAATCGACATTTCTCGAGCAAGTTGGCTTCATGGGATTTTTTAAGGTTTGAGTACTCTTCTTCTAGTTTTTTGTTCTTCCAGCGAGCTCTTCTGTTTTGAAACCACACTGCGACTTGTCGAGGGTCCAGACCAAGCTCCAATGCGAGCCTGTCTTTCCTCTCAGACTCAAGTTTATGCTCATTTCCGAAGTTCTGCTCAAGTAGATTAACCTGCTCCGCACTGAGCTTCCTCTTCCTGTTGGCTTCGGAGGCACCGTTCTCTCCTCCTTTGTTCTTCTTACTACGACGGCGTTTCGGCTTCTTGCTCTCCCCTGAAAAACAATGACACACACCAAAACTTAAAACTAAGGTCTACGAAGTAACCGAGAACAACGTTTGGACATGGATTCTGACCTTGTTGAGCAATTATTTGAGTGTATGGTGCATCGGCGGGGTATAACTGAGACATGAACATCATGTTGTCTTGGAAAGTTCGATGATTCATTGTGGTGTATGGTGAGTTATGTTGTTCCTAGCAAACTAGCTCGATCGCTCTTCACTGGCTTCGATCTCTTTGATCTCAAAACCAGTGTGTGTGTGATGTTATTTTCTTCTCCTTAAAAAGAGGATATGTTTTTAGAGAGACAACATAGCCCTTACGCATATTTATAGCTAGATGATGCCTGTCCACTTAGTTTGTGTTCAAGGATGTTGAATAATGCATTCTACCGAAATGCCCCAACTTCTGCACATATTTACAATCGGTGCCATTCTGTTTTTACGGTTTATTATTTATTACTTGTCAAAACTCAAGCCACACCAGCAAATAAAATACGCACGGACGCATCACAATAGACCATAGGGAAATTATACGTACGACGCATATAATAAGTGGTTTTCATTGTGTATTTACGAATATTTGGTACGAAAAGTATTCAATTATATATATTAATTTGGTCTAGGAATTTAAATGTTAAATAACTTTGTACTTTTATGTTGTAGTAAATATTTTTTTAATAAAAATATGTTTTAAACTTCTTATTATATACTTATGGACACACCAACGACAACTTCACCTGATAATACGAATACACAACATATTATCACTACGCTATATATTTACCTCGCACCATTTAAAAAAGCTACACTTTCGTCCTTTATTTGAGCAGATAATTCATGAAGTTGAATTTAAAACCTTAGTTTGTATGGAAATATAAACTAGTCTATTAATGTGCTTTTAAAAAATTTCGTAACTTTATTTTAAAAAAAATCATTTAAATTTGCAAATATTGTCTAAGAAATACCGTGGATTTATTTCTTCACGCATATGTAAAATATATGAAAAATGTATCAATAACAATCACTTGACTCCATTATAGGTGGAGTAAAATAATTCAATAGAAGTGATTTTTGTATTTATAAAGGAAAAAAATAATGAAAAGTAGTAAAAAATAATGTGAAATAGGTATCGTTCCTACCATGTTTAATAATTTTACATCACTTAGTGGTCAAGAACAAAAATAATTTAAATATTTCTGTCTTTCTTCATCTTTTGAATTATTTTTTAAAAACAAAATCGTAATAGAATTATACACTAAAAGACAGATATTACTTCAAATATATAGTGATTAACCTTAATAATAACAGGAAAAAGTCTTATGATATCAAAATATGATTGTTCAAAATGTCAGTCTCAATTTTAAAAATTCAAAGCAGAATAAGGAAAATGAGTGTAAAATATGAAATGTTAAAAAGCTAAGGTGGAATGATTAAGAAATGGAAAGTGAGGAAACGAAGAAGAAGGTGAAGGAAGGAAGGAAGATAATTAATTAGGTGATAAAGGGATTGTACAGTGTATGCAAAAAGGTTGAATGGTTTTGTAAAGCTTGTGTTTGTGTATAAAGGGAAGTTGTTTGGACTTTCCTGAATAAGAGATTTAGAAAGAAGAGAAGGTCAAGAAAATGATAATGGTGTTGTGTTGTGTGTGAAAAAGAAGAGAAGAGATGGGCACCAACCAACCCTTTGGGAATAAAGAAAGAGGGATGGGTTGTGATCCCAAAGCCAAGCACCTGGACCTTAATAAACAATCAACACAACTTACCCTCTGGATTTGGACATCTAAGCTATTTTTGTTCTCCATTTACATATATCACATATGTTTTCCCCCTAATCCTAATTAAGCTCTCTAACTTTCTTCTTTAACCCCATGCGTGGCTCGAGATCAGTGAACATCACCACTACCAATTAAACAACTTCCTCTCACTCCCTCTAACTAACCTTTATTATTTATGCGTCATTCTTTGTTGTGTGTGTTTGGTTTACATCAATTTTTCAATGCAGAACTAACGGTTTGTTTATGTGTATTAGAAAATCAATTTTAATCATTTTTTTTTTAATTTTTTATTTCATATCAGCAGTGAGAGAAGCATAACTGGAAACTAATTATCTTTTTTATATTTATAATAAAATTTATAAAAATATTTAATAATGCGATTAAACTAGGATGAGGAGAATATGTTTGTAAGCAGATTTTTTTAATGATTGATATTAGACAATGATGGAGTGTGATTAATTTTAAAAATTTAATACGAAAAAAAAAACTGAGTTTGAAAGAGAATTAAGGTGATGATAACGACAAAATCGACAAAGATAATGATGGATGACAATACAAAGAAAAGGATTCCCATTTACCATATATGCGTCCTAAAGTTGATGTACTTTTGTTCTCAAACTCATCTCCACAAAGTCATTAAAGACAATGTATCAATCAAGTATATAGCAACATTATACCAGTTCCCACTCAACAATGCAACAACAAAGTGGATAATTAATGTTATTTACCTTTCTAATATGTTGCAACGGGAGAACCACGTTGCTGGAGAACTCACTGCTGTCAATTCACAGAAGACAAAAATACAGGACAAAATTAAATAAAAAATACACCACATATATAAATCGAATCAAATTAATATATATATTTGTTTCGGTTACAGGGGTCAAACATATATTTTCAACACTCAACTCGTCCTTCTGATTTCATTGTATCAGCTTCCACCGTCCGATCTCTCTTTCTTTTTATTTGATTTCTTCTTGCTTCCACCTGTTCGGTTGTCCAGACAACAATCGGAGTACCTGTCTATGAGGCTTTGATGGGATTTTCTTAATTATGGCCAATTACTTTTTAAACTTGATTACTAATTTGCATTATCTTAATTTGAGAGTTTTGGTTTTATTATCCCAACCGATCGATAGGTCGTTCGTGCTGTTGAAGCAACCATATTTGTGGCGACAAAGTTCCACTAAGATGAACGAGCCATGGCTGCTCAATTTGTGAGCTCCCTAAAATGTGGAGAAACTGTCACATCAATAATCCATGAAATCATCCGCCTGTAGCAGGTGGTCTTTGACTGCATATCTTTAATCCCACCGACCCAGGGTGTGGATGGGAATATTGATAGGTCATTTTTGTTATGCACAAAATCTATATTGGAAAGAATGTTATATTCCTGAACTTTTTTCCCTCAACCTTCAACCCATAATTTCCTGTTAATAAATTACAAAACTCCACTCTCAACCGAGCTATACATGGAGGAGAAGTCCAAATTTACACTATTAAGCTTCATAATTTTTGTGATTACCATGGAAGAATATCAATATTCAACTAAAAGTAAAACGAATTTATAAGATATAAGTAGATATAAATTTTTTTTATAGGTTAAATTACCGTTAGAAATTTACATTATAAAATCACGTATTAACATTGACGTATAAAATCCCATAATCAACGTTAATCTCATACCATTATCTAAACCAGACATAATATAAGAGTACGTACGTTTTTCCCCAACAATAGCTCTGTAAAGCATATACCATAGTTATCATGATTCGCAAATTAAGGTGAAATTAAAAGCTTATCACGAGTACAGGCATGCTTTATACGAACATCACTTTAACATATAACCTAACCACAACTTTTGATAGTGTGTTTTCCATAAGTTTCAACACTCTTTTCATTAAAAATGGATTTTGGTACCTCGTACCATTTATTTTATATATGTTTTTCCGCTGAAAAAAAAAAAAGAAGAAAAAACTCACTTTAACATATATAACAGTACCACCATTAACCGCTTCATATATGAGCAAACACGAATTAAAGCAAGGTCTCTTACTATCTGTCATCTCTTGTTGGTTAGGAGGTGACATCAAATTGTCCTAAGTTTTCATAAATTTTGTGAATTAAGTTTATCAACCGTGAATGCTTTATATTTCATAAATAAATTGTGAAAAACGGGAGTTTGAATTTTATTGTCTGTGTGAGATTTTTATTATTAAGTGTGCTATAAATAATTTGAAAAGCGTAGAGATACTGTAGCGCAACACCACCAAACACCACCACTTTAGATATCTGACTTTCCCTACTTTGATTTTTTTTTTTTCTTACTTTTCCTAATTTTTGCCGTAGCCGTGGGTGTACAAAATTGGAGTGCGACGTGGCATCAATCTAGTCAACGTTTGGGAGAATATTCAGATTCAATGCTGGACAAGAAATAAAGCGTGTCCCCTTTGTAATCCTTCAAAAAGGTTTCTCTATCCTAACATGTCGCGATGGTTGAACTAGCACAAAAGTATAGACGGTGGGATCAGTGAATTCGCCAGAAGGAAAAAGAAAATTGGAAAAAAGTTACAATTTTTCTCTTTCTCTCTCTCTGAAATGCAACAATGATCTAAACTAGGTCATCTTTCAGGGGTTCCTATGGAGACAAAGGTTGTTGCAGTTTCAGACCTTTTCCTTTATCATCACTGTACAACCCCTATCCTCACCATTCATTCCTCACCTTTCAGTGTCGTACCAAATTGCATGGCCTCCTATCGTGTCATTTTTTAACGATCCACAGTTTTCCTTTAACAATTCTCAACGTGATTTCGAATAACTTTGCTTTTTCTCTTTTGCTATAATTAATCTTCTGCGTTATTTTTCGTCTTCGCTCCATTATAATTTAACTATTCTGCAACTATGCATATGTTGAAGTCACAAAATGTTAACAACACTGATCAGAGATAAACTTTATGTGCTGTCGTGCTACGACTCCCTGCTTCGAAAATGTAAAGTAGAAACAAGTCTATTCGTACGTACCAATTTCAAAAATCTCGCATGCCGCAATTCTCTTCAAAATTCATTTTTTTTTCTCTCCCATGAATGAGTATAATAATATCGTGCTAAAGTTATTGATTTGTGTATATTTTGGAATTTGTATAAATAAATGCATTATACATATCGTTTTAAATCAATAACAATATAAAGCTTTTATAATATAATATAACATAATATTCAAATTTAAATTTTGATGAATTATGTAACATCACTATTATTATATGACAATATTTTTAATCTAAAATCTTTAAATAATAAATTTATTAATTTTTATTCTTATTTAGTATTTAATTTTATTTTTTTATCTAATACAAAATTTTGACTCAAATTTGAATTATTTGCAACAAATTTAAAGTATATTTGTTAACATATATTTAAAAAAAAAAAACATTTACGAAGATTAAGAATCTGTTCTGTAAAAGAAGAGCACTAAAATGGGTAAAACTTAGCCTCTAATATACTGAGATCAGGTTTTACCTTTTGGACGGTTATCCTATGGTAGGATGTAAATAGTGTTGGTTCGGTAGACCAGGAATTCAAAATTTAGTTTGAACGACATCATAAAGAAACAACACATGACATGTTTCATTAATTTAGCCTTACACTATGATATAAGAAAAAGGAAAAAAGAAAAAATAATAAAATACGAGAAAATATAAAAATACAGCGCTATGTAAATGGTATTTAAGTTAAAGTTGTAGAGATATGAAAACTGAAAGAGAATAATAGGAATAAGAGCGAAAAGAAAAAAAGAAAGAAAAAGAAAATAGTTTCGTCCTGATGTGATGATGAAAGAGAAAGATAAAAAAGAAGTGAGCTGAGTTGTGAGGCGTTAATTGGTTGAGAGAAGAGGGAGTCGAGTAGTACAGAAAGTTGAAGCAGAGGCACGGGGAGAGAGTTGTGACGATAAAGACACATTGGCCATACCAAGGAGACGCACATGGGGGCAACTCAAGCACCTTAACGCGTGTCACTACCCCTTAACCACTTTACTGGGACCACGCACTCCATTCTCATTCCACGCGTAAGCTCTCTATTCATCTTCATACTGCCACAACACACACACACACACACACAAACACTTCTTCTTCTTCTTCTTATTTTTATTTTTATTTTTATTATTAAAATTTCTGGTATCAACTCTTTTATTTTTATTATCATCCCAGATATAATAAAAATAATAATAATTTGGTTATGTTATAGATATCCAATGAGCATGTGATGTTTTGTGATTCGTTAGCCGCCACGGTTGACATCGCCCACACTCAACATCCATTCCAGATTTACATATTTTAGCGTCCGTTAGTGTCGCTGTGATACATAAATGTGATTGGTGTTACTACCGCATAGGGGTGGGGGTTAGAAGTTAGTAGGGAAAAGTTACCTAATATGGTGAAAGTGTCTCCCCTACAAAGAGGAAAGACAAAGGGTGGTTGTCAAAACGAGAGAATAGGGTGGATTCAATGAACCATGACCCGAAAGCCAGAAAGTGCATGGGGAATTCGTCAACAGTGTCAGGAGCCATGGGGCACTCATTGGGATGGATGTTTACTTCTTCTTCTTCTTTTTTTTCTTATTATTATAATATCCTCACATCGTTTTCAGTCCAAAAGTGAGTAGCGGATGTGTTTTGTCATTTTTCCATTTGTGAGGGGGAAAGTTGGGATTATGCTAATGGTGGGTACAATAGACATATTTGTTTTCAGTAAAATAAGATAAGATGCCTCGTCAAGTTTACCACAGTTTATAACTGGATTTAAAGTAAAGATAAAGGTGGTGCTGCTACGGTAACAAAGGATAAGGATGAGCATGGTCAGCAGTGAAAATAAAGGAAACACAGAAAGAGATTCGCTCTTAGGTTTATATATATGTATTCTGCAAACCAGATCAACTTCATCTTCTGCTTAATTAATTAATTCATTCATTCGCCTTTTCTTTAATGGACAATGGATAATATATGCCAAAGAATATGCGCGTGGCACGGACGGGATTCCCTCCCTCATGCTTTTGAGTTGTTTTCTCAGTCTAATAATTCTCACTTTAACTAAACAACTCAATCAACTACTCTTAAAAAGCGCTTAAACAAGTGGGTGTCATGTTTATCCCGACACCTGCACCCCCTGTTTCCCATCTTCCAACTCTCATTCACCTTCCTCATCACCATTTTCACTTACACTCTGCATTCCCTTCATTCTGGAATATCATATTTCCTTAAACTCACTTCAACGGATCTCAACAAATTATATCTAATTACAACCACTTACTCTGTCTAATCTTATTCCCACCTTTTTCTTTTCGATAATTAATTCAACTAAACATACAGTGGTCCCGTTTTCATCAATTTTTTGTTTCACCACATTGCATGGAGTCATGACATCCAACACAACAACTCACACACATGACCCTTCTCTGTACCAATTTTTACCAACATCGTTTTATTATCACTTTCCTCTCCACCACCTTTTCTATGCTAATACTATATTTATGATACATATGATGCCATCTAATAATCTGTGTTATCAAACACATAAATGTGGAGCCTGTACATGTTGTTCCAATTTATATGCCTCCCCTTCATGCATACATAAATATATGGATAATGATACGATGATAAGGATATGTGCATGTGAGCAATGTCATCATCGCGAGGTCAATTTTGTTTGTGTTGTATGCGCCACACACAGTTCCCCTCCATGTTTCCCTCCTTCCATACTAATCCATTTCACGCTTTGGCCTCTGAATACGTGCTTAATTTAATTAATGTCAGTAGGCATCTCTTTTTAATAATGTAAAATCCAGTCATATTTTTGTGCAACTTAAACAACGGGTTTCCTTCTCTCATTTTTTTATTAAAAAGTTTTCTAGCTATAGATAGACCTAGTTTTCAACAACCCTGAATTGCGCCATAATTTGGGCCATTGTCTGGTTTTCGGTCAGCTGTGACTTAGCTTAATGGAGCTCTAACTTCAAGATTAATCAAGGGACTTGCCTCACGCACCCTACCCTGCACGACCCAATCACCCCATAACGCACCAACCGAAGCAGTGTCATTGGTTAAGGGCCAAGGAAAGGTTTATGTCAGCGCGTGCCTCTGTGTTAGAGAAAGTAAATCGCAATCAACCAAACCCAACCCCATTGGTGAAAAGATGCAAAGGTTGTACAGTGAAATACTAGAAGAAATATAAAAGACAAGGAAAAAAAAGGCATAAAGAAACCGAGTGCCGAGCTTTCGATTGGAAGGCAAAGCCCTAGCTAGTCGCTTTCCTAAAAAAGCTTCACATTTAACCACGAAGCACACACACATGCAAACATAAAGGTTGGATTATTCCCTATAGTTAAAAGCAAGAAATCTCCACACAGCTAAGTGAGTATCTTGGAGGGAGTTGTATAATAATCAAAGATTCTGGCTATTACTCTGATTGTTTAAAGTTTTTTAATCCCTTAATGAATTCCGATTAAAGAAGTAGCAGACGTACGAAACGTGGCAGGTGGAGTAGTGGGGATGTGGCGTTTCTACGTCCTTCGATTCCAATTTAATTCACACTCTTTAAGGGATTCCAAGCTGGCTGTGTCTTTCGTTCTGTAAACTACCACTGGGCTAAGCACATGCTTCCCACTCATGTTCTTGTTGTTGTTATCTAATCTATTCCTTCTTTTCTTTCTTTTCTCTTCCATTAACTAATGTCTTACCAGTACAAGTTAAAAAAACAATAAACACAGACCAAACCTATTCAAAATTACGTTAACAGCAGCATTAAAAGATTATGGAGCAGTGTAAAATAAACCTTCATTTTAACATCCTCAACCAATGTCTTTAATAAGAACATGATAGTATATAGTGATTAAAAGACAGTGCCATATTTGGGACATGTGTTGGGTACAAAAAATAGCCGGGTGTCCATCAAACAGATATGGAATCTGATGGCAAAATTACTTAGTTTGATTTATCAGGTGTCCTTTGATCCCAAGACAACTAAACAAGACTTCTCACCCGCTCTTTCTTGTACTATTTTATTTTCGCTTTGCGTGATGCATACCAATGTTTCGTGGTCCTTGTGCTCCATCACCTTCTTATTTTTTTTGGATCGTATTATGAAATAAACTTTTTAAGTCTGATTCAAACTCATCAAATTAGTTTGTAAAAAGAGATTTACGTTCGTTTATTCGTTGAACTAGTAGTTTGTAAGATAAGATTTACTTCCACTTATTTATTGTGAATTGGTTTTATCTTGGATATATTTCAGTGGGACAGCGTAACGCAACCCGGTGTTACTTTACTTGAAGCCTTGAATTCAACCACCACGTAATGTGAATGGAGTATTATAATATAGTGAGCTTAATTGACTTGAATTGGAGGAGATAAGGTAGCAGTATAAAACTAAATCGGGATCAGTGAAGCCCTGTTTTGTGTGCAGTTTGCATTTGGCAAAATAAAGAGTCCTTAATTTACTTGTTTTGACAACTGAAGAGAGAAACCAAAAGAAAAAAGAAATGAGAGGCCACGGTGACGGAGGAAGTCATGTAAGACTTTTCTTCTGTTTACTGCAATGCGTGGAACACATGCATGTGGACATATATTCTATATACGCAGACTTTTAAGGAAATACGTGAAGGTGAGAATTTGGAACAGATAGGGGAAGCGCAAAAGGAGATGAGACAATGTAGGATAAGGTCACGCGTTATGATACTGTCGTATCTCAAAAATGTAAGTGGCTGAATTAAGTCCCAAAGACAGTGTTGCTATGTTTTTCAAATCAAATTTTACATCAAAATGTTAAGGTAGTAATTACACGTGTACAGGCTTTGGTGTGATGGTTTTGGTGGTACCACGTGGGTTATCCATAATGGTGGGTAGGGTGCATTTGCATGGTAGGATTTGGGTGCCATGGCTATCAACGTTGAGGAAGTTGTTAAACCCTCGACAACAACGAATGACTGACTGGGCCTTCACAGGCCCAAAATGGATACCACTAAGTCACGGGGCTTCCCCTACACCTCCAAACAATTTTCTTTCACCTTCAAAATTTTTCAATTTTCTCACGGTACTCCTCTGACTTTTACAAATAAAAATTAATTATTATTCTCTCTCTTCTCTCCTGTTTATTCAGTGTCATTGCCCTCATTCCGCATAACAAATCTAATAAATTATCAGATTTCGAAATCTGATAGACAAATATGAAATTTTTTTCCAATTAAAGCAAAATATGTTTTTAAAAAATACAGAATTTCAAAATCTGATACACAAAAGTGAAATACATGTTAAATTAAAACACAAAAGTGAAATACATGTTAAATTAAAACACATTGGATTCCAAAATCCGGTTAAAATAATTATCAGATTTAGAAATTCAATTAAAAAGCTTACCAAAATTCCAAATCTAGTTAAGACAATTTCAAAAATTTAAAACAGATTTTGAAATCTGTACATATATATTTTAATGATGAGTAATTTTGGAATTCCGCATTTTTATGGGAGTGCAGTAAAAGAAGAGTGGGGAGCAGAAGAGATACCCTCCAACAATAACTTATTGTGGGCCGAATTGGATATTTGGACTAACTCCAATTCATGAAACAGTAGTATTAAGAATGGGGAAGTTGGATATTTGCACTAACTCATGAAATACTATTATTAAGAATGGAATTTCTTCGTGCACCTCCAAAAGTTCTTCTAAACCCTCAAATACTTTTCAAATTAAAAAAAAAAAAAAAAAAAAAAAAAAATTTTAAAAAAAAAAAAAAAAAAAAAAAAAAAAAAAACTCTTTGACCAGAATTGTGCAAATCATCCCCAAAACCGATTCTAAATATCCATTTTCGGTGAACGTTTCTTCCAAATATCGACATCAATTGAAGGATGTGAGCTTAAAAAATTATTTTGACAATACTATTTATAAATAATTCCCACTTGACACCAATTTTTTTTAATAAAATATTAATTTATTTGAATATTAAATAAAAATAATAATGTAAAATTATCATCATCTGAAAAAAATAATATATATATATATATATATATATATATATATATATATATATATATATATATATATATATTTTTTTATTTATATATATAAATATATATATATTTTATATATATTTTATATATATATATATATATATTAATAT
>Ga0099822_1005452_pt1 | contig 16622 bp, 9 predicted proteins | sample CowpeawhiteBW_FD_76839 | JGI IMG/M metagenome (GOLD analysis project Ga0099822, IMG submission 76839) | Root nodule microbial communities of legume samples collected from California USA - Cow pea white BW | ecosystem: Host-associated > Plants > Roots > Nodule | place: USA: California | collected...
AATATATATTTATAAATATATATATATATATATATATATATATATATATATATATATATATATATATATATGTTGAAACATGACTTTTTTAATATAAAATGTAAAATTTTAAACTTATATATGCATATATATTTTTTTAGAAAATAGCACGTCAATTGTATATGGCGGCACACAGTTTAATATAGTTGTTAGCCTTAACCAATATACAAGGAACTGACATGTGGCACTCTCTCACGGCGTTAACCTTGACTTAACGAAAATGACAAACATGAGACGCATCAATAAAAAAGGAGACTATCTTGAAACTTTTAAGAATTTGGGTACCATTTTGAGATTTTGACTCTAAAATAGATATCAAATAATAATTAAAAAAAAAAACGATTTTGGGATAAAGCTGGTTCAAGTCACGTGAGTCATAACATAATTAACATTGACGGTTTTACCTGCATTATACTGCCAATATCACTATAATTGTAGTACATGGATTTGAAATTTAGTTAATTTTATAATTCAAAATAGATCATCGGAAAATATCATATAGTTTTATTACATTAAATTAATCACTATAACTATAAACTGTCTTAAAATTAAATGGGTCCTCAAAATAATACCATTTATAATTATATTCTTGATTTTATAGTTTTTAAATAAATTTTGATGACTTAACCGTCACAGATTTTTTTTTATTTCAAAGATTTATACATTAACTTTAAGAATTTAAGAGCAAACACTTTAAAAAAAATATTTAAAACAATTATATTACGTATAGATTAATTTATTTATTATTTGAAGTAAATGTTTTATCTCAATAGACGAAAAAAAAAAGAAAAAGAAAATACTCAAGAGAAGTCAGATCATGAAATGGAAAATATAATACAAGCTAAATTAAAAATATTTGTTTTTAACAATGAGATCTTTATTTACGATATAAGAATTGAATATCCTTGGTTATTTTTCACAAGGGATACTCTTCTGTTTACAATTTAAAATAAAAAAAAAATATATTTTTAATTGTTTCGGCGGATAAAAATATAAAAATATAAAGATATAATTCTTGATTTAATTTCCTAATTTTTTGAGTTAATTCAATTTAGTTCTTATCTTTAGAAGGTTTAATTTGGTCTCCGAATTTTTTGAAGGTTCAATTTGATATCCTTATTTATTAAAATGGATCAATTTAGTATCTCTCATTATATTTCAGTTAACTGGTTTACATACTGGTAAACTGTCAGTGTGCAATAGAAACCTGAGTGAAGTTATTAATTAGGTTGGTTTGTTTGTTAGGTGTAGTTAACATCATTTCAATCTCTTTGTTGATGTTTTCTTGATCAAGTGTATTCAGTATGGTACTAAGATTAATTATTTTATTTGTTGCACATTGACAGTTTATCATTATACAAACCTCGTGAACTGAAAAATAACGGTAAGTACTAAATTGATCCATTTTAAAAAATAAGGATACAAAATTAAACCATCCAAACACTTGATGATCAAATTGAACAAATTCAAAAAAATTAGGAACCAAATCAATAATTATATAAAATATAAAATTATAACAAATAAAAAAGAATAAGTAAAAGGTTCATAAACATGTGATTTGATTAATTTGATATAAGAGAAAATATTTAAATAGGATATAAAAGGGTAAGGTACTTTTTCTCAATTTGTTCCATTTATATATTCATCTATTATGCCCAATACTAAGTTTAATCTATTCGTACCAAACACAAAATAAATATTCTAATATTTGTTTTTAATGCTAGAGATAACAATTTTAGTTGGAATATAATTACACGACTTTCTTTCATGTACAAGTGTCATCCATTAACTATTAAAACCATAAAAAAAATGATATTTAGAAGGAATGTAAATTTTTTAAGATCCAAAATTTTTTCTGACACATCTAAGGTCCAAAAGTAAAAATAAGTGTTAAAAACAAAAAAAGGACTAGAGTGTGGAAGCTCAATCATGAGTGAAAAGGCGCAGAGGGCAAGATTCTCCTATAGTTTATTGCAGTTCATGAATGTAACACTAAAGTATATTTTAATTTTCTACAGCTATTTATGAAAGGTATCATTAAGTAGACACTATAAAATAAATGAAAACAAAAATAGAGAGTGACTTTGACCTTACCCATCTCGAAACAAAATAATTTTCTACATGCATAAACAATAACCTATATGAATTAATGGTATTTAAGCAGTGCTGAAAATGTGAAAAAACCATAAAATTTTTACTTTTATATATAAAATAATTATTTTTATAATTATGTATTTATATGTTTTATATATACGAATGTTAGAATGAAGGTGTTAATTTAATCGTTAAATCACGTGCTTCCTCGGATGCCTGTCGCTAGAGGCATTCATAAGCTGCTATTGGGTGAGTGCCAGTTGGATCCATACCCGTTTCCCCATAAAACTCATCCACTCTGTCACCTCAACGTCTCTCTCATAATTCCACCTTTTCTTTTCCCATTCTACCCTCTCCCATTCCAACTAACCCTTCTTCGCCCTTATCCATTCTCAGGGTTAAACCTGAGAATTCCAACCCCTTCAAATAATCTAACTGGCCCAAGCTGTATCGCTTTTGTCACCTACCCACAAACCCTTCTTTCTTTTTCAATCCTATCCAACCGCTTCCCACTGCCTTCATTCTCACGCCTCCCACGCTACACATTCTGCTCCCGCGCGTGCACCACACCTCACACCCACTCAACTCGGATTATCTCAGGGTCCCTCACTTTACTTACTCACCAAGCCCTGCCTCGTAAATGCCAGATGGGCTAACCACTCTTTAATCTCTCCTCTCTCTTCCTTTCTCTGCAAGTTCCACCCCCCTCGCCACAAACACAGTTAAAACACACCTCATTCAAAAATATATGCCCGTTACTGCCACCTATATATACCTCTCTCCCCTTACCCTCCTTCCACATCACGAAATTACAAACCTTTCAAAAATGTCCACTTTCCTCTCTCTTCACTGCTTCCTCCCACTCTTCTTCCTCATATCCGTCTTTCACCTTTCCTCGGCGGCGAGGAACCTCAACGGCCAGGTTCAGGACCACTCTCAGCTGCTCCATTACCACAATGGCCCTTTGCTTTACGGCAAAATCACCGTCAACCTCATATGGTATGGCCACTTCAAACCCTCTCAAAAAGCCATAATAGCCGATTTCGTTACCTCGCTCTCGTCACCACTTACTTCAAACAACCAGCCATCTGTTAGCACGTGGTGGAAAACCACCGAGAAGTACTACCACCTGAGTCCCAGGAAAGTCGCTTCTCTCTCCTTATCTCTTGGCGATCAGATTCTCGACGAAAGTTACTCGCTGGGGAAGTCTCTGACCACCAAGCACCTTGTCGAGCTCGCTTCCAAAGGGGGGCAGAAGAACGCTATCAACGTTGTTCTCACATCTGCTGACGTGGCGGTTGAGGGTTTCTGTATGAGCCGATGTGGCACTCACGGGTCTGCCGCTTCCGCGGGTCACGTGAACGGTGGCAAGAACTATAAGTTCGCTTATATATGGGTCGGAAACTCCGAAACCCAATGCCCGGGTCAATGCGCCTGGCCCTTCCACCAGCCCATTTATGGACCCCAGAGTCCACCTTTGATTGCCCCCAACAACGATGTGGGAGTTGACGGTATGGTCATCAACTTCGCTAGCCTCTTGGCCGGAACCGCCACCAACCCTTTCGGAAATGGGTACTTCCAGGGTCCGGCGGGGGCTCCTCTTGAAGCTGCCTCTGCGTGTCCTGGGGTTTACGGGAAGGGGGCTTACCCTGGCTATGCCGGGGACTTGCTGGTTGATTCTACCACCGGTGCCAGCTACAATGTGAATGGTGCTAATGCGAGGAAGTATCTTGTTCCTGCTCTGTATGATCCTTCCACATCTTCTTGTTCAACGCCGGTGTGAGGATTTTGATGATGATCCATTACGAGACTAGAAACACGGATTAGGGAGGTTGTACAAATCTTCAAATAAACAAACTTGTAGGACTATTTCATTTATTTGTTTATATCTTCTGGATATGTACGCGGACTATGTAGTAGAAAAGCAAATGTTCTTCCATTTGCTTCTTTTAATGTTATAATTAAAAATATTGCGCTGGACATAAATCTTTCTGCTTGCGGTTTCTAGCGTTTCTGGTGTTAAAGTAAAATCATTTGCAGAAACTGTATTTATTTGAAGACATGAAAGGCCTTAATTAGGGGAATGTTACTGTAAATTGTGTGAATATTTTACTGATACTTAAGACAAATATTTACCTATGGTACCTAATGGTTTAGCTTGAAGGGCGCTAAAGAACAGAGCTAATGTGTTTCTTTGGTAAAGAAAAATGCAGGGTTTAGAGAAACTAGACTAGCCATTAAAGGGAAAGTTGAGTGGTTCTGAATAAGACGCTTCACCCAGTGGAGGGAAAAGGCTGCAAATTTAAATCTTAATGCAGCTTTCAGATTTTAGATTGTAATTGAAAATGGTAGGTGTAGGAGCCACACAAACAGTGACACCATAATTAATTCAAGTCTTGACCACCACCCCAATTTTGGTTTATCATTCTTACATAGACTCAATGTCCATTCTGCATATACTTGGCAAACTTAAATGATAACAGCTTAAAAGGTTGAGCATAAACTTTTAACTGACAATGTTCAAGGTAGTTTTTTTAAATTGAAGCATTACTAGAATAAGTAGATAAATGAAAAAGAGCATGTTAGATATGATCTTTTTTAAAATTTCTAGACACAAGTATATTTTTGAACGATCAATGATAGTGTAAATATATTTGCAGCATAGACTTTTTCCAGTAGTAGTACTCTATTGATATTGAAAAACACAAATTGTGTTTTCTAGTTTTTTGATTAAGAGAAACGACTAAAAAGAAGTGAGATCCATCAGATAATTATGATTTACAATGTTTCTCAATGAACTTTTTCTGGCGGTACATCTAGTGTCATTAGCACTTTCATATATGTTTTGTATAGATAAAATATTGCATTGGAAAGTTTAAAGAAACGATGCAATGTGATAGGAAAATTGTAATTAAAAGTAAAAGTAGTTTTTTAAAATGAAATTTTATTTTATTATTAAAAGCTCAAATTATAAAGAAAAAAAATTAGTTAATCCAGATTTATTTATAAATTCTCTAAATATTTTTTTTTCATCTACATTATGTCTAAAATTTAAATAATCTATTCGTTTCTTAAAAAAAATCGAAATACAAATGTTCTATTATAAAAAAGTACGTTTATGTTCTATCAATATTTTATTTTGAGTATGTTCATTTTTTTTAGTCAATTTTTAATAGTTTTGTATGTTTTCTAAAATGGTCTTTACATATGATTCTAATAACTCAAAAAAATTCCTGATTAATTAGGATTGTAAAAGTGTGTTTAGATCATTCACATGAGTTTAAGTATTCAAATAAAACATTTTGTGAGATTTAGAGTCTTTGTAATTTTGTGAGTAGAAACTGAAATTTCAGGTAAGCGAAACTTGTTATTTAATTTAATTTGATTGTTTTATTCTATCTATTGATCGATTTGATGATGTTAGGATATATGTGATGAGATAGCATGAGAAATATTGTTTGTTGTGTTGTTTTGAATATGTGTTGATGTTGTGATTAAATGATTATATGTAAGGATGTCAACAAAATTTTGTATCGGTGGATAATCAGATATAAAATTTGCAGATGGTATTGTAAATGAATATCTGCGTGTAACAGGTACAACTATTTTTTATACCTGCATGCTAACATGGTGGGTACGAGTATCATAGTATCCATACCTATTGACCTGTACCTGTTATACTCTAATTTGAATTAAAAAAATTAAAAAAATAAGATTAAAACATTAACACCTTGATTTTGAATGTGTTATATTTTTATCAATTAATTTTTAAAAAATCTTAATTTCTTTACAAACTGTCATTCAACACTATTCAAAAGAGTTATTTGTACTTTATTTGAAATTTATGAAATTTATGTATTGTATTTTATTTGAATTTATAATTAAAATATATTGTTACATATTAATTTTTTTCTTTTGTAATAATATCTGCAGGTATTCGTGGATATTAAAAAATATACGGGTATCTGTATAACAGATACATGCACGGTCCACGGATATGAGTACAGATATGAGATAAATATTTATCAGTAAATCTGCTCCGTTAACATCCCTAATTATACAATATTGAAAAACAAATAAAAGGTAAGTAATTTGTATTAATTGGTCTATAATGACATATTTTAGAACTAAATTACAACCTATTACAACTTGAAAACGGGATAAAAATACATGCAATGAATCAAACTTATATATCCATCATGTTTTCTAAAATTATGAACAATGAAAAATTGAGATTTCAGAGAGTTCAAAATAATCTATATGTTGGACAAATGTAGTGAAAATCACTCTTAGAAGTTTGGGACACCAGTATTATTGAGTGAAAATATTTTAAAAAATTCAAGAGAACTTATTGAGTGAAAATATTTTAAAAAAATTTGAAGAGAACTTAAAGTGACTGGTTTTGTAAGCAAAGTTATGAGATCTTAGCTCCAATACAAGGTGTTGGATGAGTTAATTATCCTGTCGGACGAAAACAAAATTTGTGAAAATTTAGAGAGCTCAAGAAAAATAAATTGTTAAGTGACCCACGACTTCTGTACAAAGTGTACTAAGCGATTAAGAATGTGATGATGAGCTTCTAGAACTTTCGACCTATATTGAGCTTGAGTTTTCAATATATATTTTTAATAAACAAACAAAGTAAAAGAAGTTATAAACTAAATAAAATAACTTAGTAAATATAACCTTTATTTCTTTTAGAATTATCTTTCACTGAGTTACTTGCATGATGAATCCATCATGTAGATTTTACTGAGAAAAATAGTTAAATTTTTTAAAAGATATATTAATGTTCAAATTTATTATTACAATTGTATAAACTATTACAGATTTGAGTTCTTAAAAAATATTGTAAGATTCATATTTATGCTTCGTTCATGATCTAGTTCTTATTTGTAATAATCATCTTTTCAATATATATTTTTTACAGTACACATAATTAAAAATTACACCTTTATTAACATGAATGAGAAATAAAAAAAAATCAATATGATCATTTTACTGGGTTTCTTTTATACAAAAATGACATAAAAAATTAAATGTAAAATGTTGTGCATCCTGATGGATTATACTGTCACATTCACTTAGCAGTAAAATACTTACTGGACATAATGTGTTTTATTTTCTTTTACATAAAAAAAAAAAATGACCTCTTTATTAATGTCACAACGATATTTTTAAGTAAATAAAAACTGTTTTACAATTTTTGTTTACATAAATCCCAGGAGTACTGGTAACCATGGTACTCAATGTAGACAGATATCTGAGTCTTTCTAGTAATAGATAAACCTGGTCCATATCACTAACAAGAAACAAAATGTTATTTTTCAGAAGAATAAAAAAAAGAAAATTATGCTGTGGTTATAAAAATATGGTGATGAAAATAATTGAACACAATGAATGAGAAGTATTGTCCAATTCCAGAAATAATGTATGTGGACATAGCAAAATGTGATTTGCATGGTTACAGCAAAGCAATTACTGAACCCTACAAAGGAACCAATTATGTTTGATGGGATGATTGCCCCACATCCAGCTTTCTGCGAAAATATCTCATCTAACGCAGAAATTAAGAATGTTCTGAAACATGCTTTCTTTGTTCAAGTAGGTCCTGTTCTTTCTTTTGCCGCATCACATACATGCTGTCTTTTTTCGGTCATTTCCTTAACTTTGTTTTTTCTTTTTGGATAGAAGTTTTTCCCCCTATTGTTGTATTTTCCTCCCCTATAGTTGTTCCGGTTATTCATAGACAATCATTCATCATAATGCAGAAAAGTGACTATGATGAGTGTTACCAAATTACCTGCAAGAAGTGAGAAATAATTTATATTGAAAAAATACCAAGTGCTCCTGAAGTTTTCAAAATATAACCACTTAAATTATTATTCACAGTTTGTATGTTCTGGTCGTAATTCTCTTGTCTTCTTCGAATAGGACATATTTATAGACTATATTTGTTTATATTTTCTCTGTACAGTGCAGTACAGATAAAAAATATGTTTTATAAACTGAATAATCTTATTATAAATGATAAAAAAAAAATTCCTTGAATTATCTTCTTCATTTACCGGTTCTTTTCCTTCAGGAGACTCGTCGCTTTTTATGGGTACAGATTTCCCTTTCCACCAGCCCATTTACGGCCCACATAGCTCTTCTTTGATTGCACTAAACAACCACATGGGCCTCCATGTGGTCAACCCTTAGGATGGCTACTTCAAAGAGTTCAAAAGAGCATCTCTGATTTCTGCTGGAACATCTTGGTGGATCCCATAACTAGTGCTACGAATAATAATATTATTTTGTTTAATTATTATTTATTACTTCAATTTTTTCATAATTATATTTTGAATCTAGACTTCAATTTAGTCCTATATAAAAAAATTCAAAATTTAGATGTTTGAATTCGTTTGTTCCCAAATTTTAACTGATTTAAGAAATACATGAGGCCTGTTAAAAAATAAGAGACCAATTTTAAAAATAATAATTTTAGATGGATGAATAAAAAAATATTTTTACAAAATAACATTGTCTTTTGTCATGTTTATTAAATTTAACTTAATCTTATAAAATTATTATATAAATTGATATTTATATTCATTTATATCATTTAAATTAAGCTTATCTATATAGCACTTCCGATACACTCTTTCCCTTTGAGACATATATTTTAAACATATGACTTGACATTAATAAATAATTTAATAATTGATAACAGATGAACAATAAATTCAACCGATATATGATAGACTTTAAAACTCTGATACTATATTAAATAATAAATTTTAACTCTATAATCTAAATGTCCTAATATTGTTACAAAAGAGTGTTAATGTTCTATATTTGAAATAAATAAAAAAAAAACTAATGATTTCATTCCTCGCATTCTCCAAATAAAAGCCGACTTAACATTTTAAAAGAGTTTTTCTTCAACAAATTAGAACTAACACACAAAAAAAAAAACATTTTTTTTGGTTTTGGGCCTCTTGTGAACCTGACATTAAGCTTTATTGAAGGAGACTTACTTTTTACACCCACAAAATTCTTTTGTCACCTCTCATTTCCTTTTGTAATGAATTCTCTGTTTCGGAACCGAGTTTTTAGAATGTATTAATTCCAAAATAAATACAAAGTGGGTCCAGGCTTTTAATGTTTCTGAACTGTAAAATCAAACTTAACAAAAATAAAATGCACTTGAAATATATAAGAATGAATATATTTATGTTTTAAGGTAGAATACTCTTTTCTAACAGTTAAAACACAAAAACAATAGAAGAATAAAATTTAAATAAAGATATATTTTATAATATATTTTTTAAACCAAATGTTTTGCATTAGAAAATTTTTGATTAAATTCTATTGAAGTATTAAACACAGTAAAAACACACCGAATATTACTAGATAGTACAAGTTAGATGGGAATAATCGTCATATATTTTTTTCAAAATTAAAACGTGTTATAATTTGACTGTCATTCCTCCATATCTCAGTGTTATTGCATGTGGTTTCATTAACTAATATTTCTTAAATTCAGTTCTTTTCTTCCACCAGATTAATACTTGCCAATTTATTTGTATCTTTGGCTCCAAGTCATGAAAAAAATATGGTGTGGAAATAAGAAACTGTTGAGTAATAAATAGGGTGTGAAAAATATTGACTGCAAAAGTTGTGGAGTGATGAAATGAATTTTGGTGTGATTTTTGAAACCCCTCCAAAGGGTTTAAGTGGCGCATTTAAGATAGTACACCTGTAATCTAAGTTTGTAAGAATTGGTAACCCTCATAGAAACTTGTTGGTTTTGAAATTCAACAACTTGTCCTCTAGTCAACTTCAATCTTCACCACTCGCCCGTGCCATTTTCACATGCCCACAGTATATACCCTCTTTTTTAAAGACATTCTTCTCTCACACACAACACCAGTTCCAGTCAACCTACTCAGTTACTACCGACTCGTGTCGGTGTAACCCTTTTCCCAACCCCGCTTCTAACTCTAATAACTCGTGAGTGAGTTCTCTTCTGTTCTCTTCTGTTCCTTCTCTCTCTACATTTACTCACTCTCCTAATAATCTCTTTCATCAATAGGTTTCACCAAATGAAAATATTTAATGTTTTTTATTTGGGAGTATTAAATACTACGAGTAATTTTATTTGACATTAAAAAGGTGGTACCGTGGGGATGACGATGTCATTAAATATCTGTCATGTTTTCTTGCCAAAATTGACCTTTTAATAACAATTTAATGTTTTTTTTCTTCTTTTCTTGATGTTTTAAAATCTTCTGGGCTAAGACAAAATTGACAGTTTGAGTATTGCAGTAACAAAACATTCATTGGTATTTATCTTGCTTCTTGTGTGTGTGTTCTCTTTTATTTAGCCTCCAGCTATACGCAAATACAATACTCTAGTCCTTTTTGGTTGAAAGGACTCACTCTATCTATCATCCATTGGTTTGCTATTTCTTCATCTCAACCAGTACTTTCACTCTCTACTCTCTACACACTTCACACACACATTACACATGTACCTTTGTTTTCTATTCTACTGTGGCTTTACTCTTGTTCTTGTTGCAGCTGGTGGTTGCATTGAATCGGAGGGTAGGTGGGAAGACGTGTCTTGTTGTGTAGCTTTCCCTTTCCTCTCTTTTTCCCGGCGCATGTGGCGGATTAGACGCTCACTGCTTCCATAATTCAGCTTCTCCAAGGAACACGGTCTCCTCATCTAAGATTTCCTCTGGTAACTCTAAATCTCATACCTTTTTGTTGCATGTGACTCTTTTTTATTTTTGTTTCTCTCTCTCTCTTTCTTTCTTTCTTTCTCTCTTTCTCACCTACCCTTTTGTTTATTCACTCACAGAACTAAGAATCCTCCCCTCACTTTCCCAGACAAAAGAAAGAAAACCAATCTCTGGATTCTTTGTTTACTCAAGATTTGGTACCTTAAAAACTAAATTTCTTGTTTTTTTCTTTTCTCTCCTTCCTTCCTCTCTTTCTTCTGGGTTTTCTTTGCAAAAGCCTGGAGGGCTGGCCGACTCTTTGTTTGTGGCTTGGACTGTGTGATTTTGGGCATTCTCCCAAGCTTGTGGAGGCTTTGTTGCGGAAAAGCTAAAAAATGTACTTCAATTTCAGTTCTGTTAAGGGAAATGTTCTCGCATTTTTTATTTTATTTTTTCTGGTGTGGAAAATTTCTGACATGTTATGTATTCCCAAGTTCTTCTTGTGGGAGAGTCTGTGAGATGAACTTGTAAAGTTGAGATCTTTTCAATTATCTTCAATCAGGGAAGTTTGATTTCTTGCTATCGAAATTCCCTTTGTCTTCCGGTTTTCGATCTCTCTAACCCTTTCCGAAAGATGCTTCCTTTTACCTGTTATTCAGAGAATATTTGAAATTAAACTATTCATTCACATGCTTGTGACAGATATTTTGGTGTATGTGCGAGTCACTGAATCTGGTTATTTTATTTTTTTTTTTTTTGGCCTTTTCTGTGGAGAGTTCCATTTTTTTGTTAATACTTTTTTCATTGATATATACATCTTTGTATTTGATGCTTGAGCCTGAACAATAAACCACAAAATTTTGAAATTTTGTTGTTTTATAGATTGGATGGAAGAAGCGTGTGAATTTCGAAGTTGGGCAGAATTGATTCCTGATGCCCTAGGGGTAATCTTCACAAATCTTTCTCTTCAGGACAGGGTAACGGTGATCCCCAGAGTGTGTAAATCATGGGCCAATGCAGTAACTGGACCCTACTGCTGGCAAGAGATAGACATTAAGGATTGGAGCAGCAGATGCCAGCCCGACCAACTCGATCGGCTACTTGAGATGCTCATCAGAAGAAGTTGTGGATCCCTCCGCAAACTCAGTGTTTCTGGTCTCCAAACTGAAAGCATCTTCACTTTCATTGCTGAAAAGTAAGCAATTTTAATTAATTACATACACTTTAAACTTTAGTGTAAATCATGTGGATGCATAGTTTTCTAATCACTGTGCTAATTGCTGACAACTTTGGCATTAGAATATAAATTTGGCACAATTCATGTCCTAATGCTGCTACTGCTAGTTCACATTACATAGTTACCAATGTTTCTTACTCAAAATCCTTGTACTCTTTTGCAAGTGCCTGTTCCCTCCAGACTTTGCGGCTGCCAAGGAGCAGTATGAGTGATGCCATTGTGGAACAGATTGCTGGGAGGCTTTCTATGATTTCGTTCTTGGATGTGAGCTACTGCATTAAAATCGGCCCCTATGCACTTGAGATGATTGGCAAGAACTGCAAACTGCTAGAAGGGTTGTGTCGAAACATGCATCCTTTGGATACTGCAGGCAAGCCCTATCAAGATGATGAAGCATATGCAATTTCCTCCACAATGCCTAAGCTCAAACATCTTGAAATGGCGTATCATCTTATCAGCACTTCGGGTGTCCTCCAAATACTTGCGAACTGCCCAAAGCTTGAATTTTTGGATCAAAGGGGGTGTTGGGGTGTGACATTGGACAACATGTTCTTGAAGCAGAAATTCCCAAAGCTGAAGGTTTTGGGGCCTTTTGTTCTCGACACTTACGAGAGTGATGGGTGGGATGATTTCTCAGATGTGTCAGATGCTTCTGAGTACTTGGCTTGGGACTTCGTGGCTGGTGGCATGGGTGAATACTATGTCGATGATAGTGACAGTTATGATGGAATGTGGGATGATGAAGGGAGGCTAGATGAGCTTCAGTTCGGGTTTTATGAAGGGATAGAAGATGCAGGAATGTATTGGCCTCCATCTCCATAAGCTAGTTGCTTTACTTGTGATCAAGTGTATGTTTTTTCTACTCTTGTAACTAATGCTTCCTTCTACTTTACTTTTATGTGGTGTCCTATGAATCATGTGTTTTTCCTTCAGAATTGAAGTAAGTTTGGCTTGCTCTGCCTAGCATATGCATAACTGAGTGATGTTGTTATTGACCTACCTTAGATTTCTTGTTTAAGTAGGCAAAGGAAAGGGAAGAAAAAACTCCCTGTTTCCCATGTTAGAGCTCTACATGTAATTGGAACTTCTGGTTTAACCATATTGTACCTTCTTGAACATGTCTGTTTGATGAGGTTGCTCAATTGGATTTTCAATCTTTGTTCTTCTGCACTGCTAAAACATTATCCCATATAATACCTGGTTAAACTAACTAGTTTGATGGATTTTTTTCAATGTTATAATGAAGTTAAAAATATATCTAAAATATCCTAAAGTGGATAAGTTTTTGGGTTTGATTTGAGAAACACTTCTGAGATGCCGTGCTATAGTTGTACTTCGATTAATTATGTAATTTCCAACCTTTTTCGAAAACGACCCTCGAATATTTTTTTTATATTTTTTTGGTGATTTCTGTTTCCACTTCATGGAACTAATAAAGCTTGGAAAAGATGACTTTTTTTCCGTGGTCTTGTATTGTTGCTTCTGTCTGAGTCAACATTACTAAGCTGGTGCTGTCATCAAATTCATGCATTCACGTGTTCATCAAATCGGAGTCATTAAATCAGGTCAGCTAACAAATATGAACGTGTTGACGTGAAAACAGGAACTGATAGCTTTTGTTCAGATGTGAATAATTATGTTCCTTGTTCGTTTCTAAACATGTTAGATTCGCATGTGTTTGGTTCTCACGTTTACCAGACGATTAAATGAATGGAAAAAATACAGAACCTGTTTCTTTTTTCCTAAACTGATGCAGATGATACAGAACCAAATAGGCACCAAAGATAATATATCTTCATAATGCGTATTTTTTTAGGAGGGGTTGTGCCAGATGCTGGTTATTTGAAAATTTGTGAGATTAAACTACGTGTAATTATAGTTCTGAGCATTACTCGTTTGTTGAAAAAACATAGCAAAAATAGAGTCGGTGTGTTCAAACACATGTTTCTCTCTGCAAAATAAACTAGTTTTGTATTTCGGCCAACTTAAGATAAACAGATAATGAGCCGAGTACAACATTTATCAGAAATAATTATAATAAAAGATTTAAAATATAGTAAAATGATAACAGAATTTTTTGTGAACCTATGTGTGTGTGTATTGTTTCAGAGAATTACTATGTATTAAAATAAAAATTCATTCTCTTGGATTATGAAAATAAAATAGAAGAGAATCGAGATTCGTGTACACCAAAATATAAGAGAAACATGCTGAAAGGTACTTCCATTGCAGAAGGAGTTGCCGTGACTGTTTGCTTTGTTACCTTTTTTTTAACCTTCAAAATTCAAATGATAGAGGATAGCATTGCAGTGAAAAAGATGATTTTTTACTGGGTTTGGTAAACTGAAACAACATGTGTATCAGTTGCCGTACTTTATTCTCTGGGCCCATAGAATAGAATTCATTACACTGTACAATACACAATTACATATACTCGTATATATGCTTATCATTTTTCTTACAAAGAACAAACAACTAGTTGAGAATACTATATCAAACAAGAAGAAACTTACAATATTTATTTATTATGATAGAGGGTTGATGCTATTTTTTAAATCAGGTTTTAAGTTTCTGATGTAAAAAATAGCACGTTAGTTTTTCTGTGGCAGAAAAATGATAAACTTACCAGAAAGCTTTCTTAACCGTGTGTGATTACTGAGTGAATCAAATTAGTATAAGTGTTGTAAAGCAAATGATTGGTAAGAGTTTAAAAAGGTTTATGGTGAAGCGTTTGTTATGTTCTGATTTCTGGCGGCAATCGAGTAGAAAAAAGAGGGACAATGAATATCTGTATGATTCATGTGCACTTTGTGAAGATTCCGGGAATGTCCCTGGTGGATCTTTGTTCATACTTCATATTATTAATTTGGTGTTACATTGTTTAGTATTATTTGTTTACCATCCATCCACATAACTAAAGTGGTTTAATTAATTAAGTTGTATGCTAGAGAGTAGCTCGTAGTCACATGATTACATGTGATAATGTTTTTGGATCTTGCAGAGCATTGTGATTTCAATTTAGCCTTTGAAACTTGTGTCCGACCATTATTTTGGAGAGTTCAGATAATGCCATTAAAGTTGGTGCAGCACGTGGTTAAGAAGATGAGAATGAATTAATTAATTAATTAGGGTTTAATAAAAATGATTTGGGATTGAGAAGGAAGAGGTTTTGTTTGTGGTGATTGTCCAATTGTGAAGGCAGTGTTGGAGGACCACAAAATGCAGAGTCCTGAGTTTCACATATCTGGTGCCTGTTGCTTCATCACAGATTAGATCCTCTGGAATATACAACTTTTCCTTTCAGTGTGAGGTTCTGCATTGTGCTCATCATCAAATAACCAGTGGTCCCAATTCACATTTACTCAACTATCTTTTTTCTACTTAAAATCGCATAATAATACTCCATTTTACAATTTCTATACATATCATTCAATGTCTCTCTTTTACTGACGTCTATAGAGATTTTATTTACATAGATAAAAATAGTTATTTTTTACTCTATCACTTAGAAGTAATAATGCGTACTTACATATATGTGCAAGTTATATATCATGGTTTAAGAAATTTACAATAAGTTGAATTCAAAATATCTAAGACTATGAGTTTATGGAAAAGATTATTCGAATGTGAGATTTTGTTTTTCTTCCTTGTTTTTTCTTCTGGATTTTTTTTCAAACTATCCTTCTTTTCCTTCAGCCACGTGTTTCCTTCTCTTCGCCATTCTTCTGCTTCCTATTGCCATCATGGAAATAAAAAATGAGGGAGAAACAAAATCACATCCAAATCAATTTAAATTGAAAAGGGCCCCCACAAATTCAAGTACACCAATGTCTTTATAATGGGTTTATGGGCTCCCTTTTATCGGGAGGAATAATCATATATATAACATTTATCTTCCTTAGTTATCGGGAGAGATGGTAAAGGAAAAAATTAGGCATGTTAAAGTGAGTCAATCCAACTCACACAGGTTGGCTCATCACGAACCGGGTTGAAAATGAGTGAATCAAATCCGACTCACTTTTTGGTGAGCCAGAAATTTTGTAATCCGGCTCAACCCACAACGGGTTGGTGGGTTAAGTGGGTTGGCTCACCAATCCACCTAACAAATTTATTTATTTATTTATTTTAGTATTCAAATATTTAAATAAATTTTTAAGTAACCCATGAGATGACAATCATAGTAAAATCAATAACCAATGTTTTGATTATGCTCACCACCAATATATGAAGAATTATTTCCAAGAAAGTATCTATTAGTCTAAGAAAACATGGCTAATATTACAAATTTTCTGTCATATTATTCAACAAAATATAAATAAAAAAACTATACATTTTTTCCATGCTAATTTAGAAAAAAAATTGTTTGTAAGACGGTTACTTGAGTAATTTACTATTATAGTTAAGTTTTAAAGTATCAGCATATATATAACTTGACAATCAAATTAATTAAATATTCAAACTATTCAAATATAATTAAGCAACATTCTAGCATTTAAAAATATGAGATTGTGAACAAATATAATAGGAGTAGTAAATAATTA
>Ga0099822_1005460_pt1 | contig 16612 bp, 12 predicted proteins | sample CowpeawhiteBW_FD_76839 | JGI IMG/M metagenome (GOLD analysis project Ga0099822, IMG submission 76839) | Root nodule microbial communities of legume samples collected from California USA - Cow pea white BW | ecosystem: Host-associated > Plants > Roots > Nodule | place: USA: California | collected...
ACCAGCTTCTCCTACTCGGTTTGACTCCAACTCCCCTTAACATAATATCCGCACTCGGTACCTTGCCGATACGACGCCCCCTCCTCCTCTCAACTTTAAACCGACTTCCTCTGGTCCAGGACAATAATAAAATAATAATAAGAACAATAATTATATATAATTATTAATAATATATATTTTAATTGTAATTTAAAGATAATATAGTGTGTAATTATTAATATTTGAAATATTGTGAAAGAAAAGTAATATATGAGAGGTTAAAATGGTAAAGTTAGTTATTACTTTTGTAAATCTTCGCATTTTAGCGGGATGAAGGTTTTGTTCAATCCCTTAAATCTGTCTTGGTACATGCTTCTAAATCGGTGCAATGGAACATGAAAAGTAACGAGAATCCATCTGCGCAAATCAGTGGATTCGTAAAATCAGTGCAAACGAACACTGCCTAAAGGTACGTCCCATAAGACATCATCTTCTTTTTATAATATTTGGGAGCAATTGCGGATCTTCACCAAAATTTTTGGGGGAGCCAAAATAATATACTCAAAATTTATATATTTAATATTTTTTTGACTAATTCAATAAAAATGAATACATAATCTAGTACATATATAATTATCAAAGAAATTACACAATCTAAAGGAATGTCTATCGTTTTTGTCATATTTTTGAACTCATGAAAATTGATTATAATTAGATTTTTCAGTTAACATTTTTTTTATGTAAATAATCATATTATCTGCAAAATATTCATCTTCCGTTTTATTAACATACATTTGATTAAAAAAATATTCACAAACTTTCATTTCATTATTATGTGATAAATAACCATATTATCATGTTTTCATCTTCACCAGTAGTTTCTCTATCAATTTTAAAAAATAAATTTATTCTTTTATTTTTCATTAATATACCTATTTAGAATATAAGTTTAAGACTAAAAAATAATTTATCATAATCTAATCAAAAGTTGAAAGACATAATTACTAAAAAAAACTATGATAATCAAGTTACAATTAAAAATTGACTATGAAAAATCACATAGTATATTGTTTCTTCTTTTATATTAATAAAAAATTAATATACAAAAAGGTCATGAGATAAAAAAATAATACTAAATGTTAAAGAAATAGTTTACTATCAAGTTTGACAAGAGAAAGTTACCTTATTTATTTATTTAATAATGGAAGAGAAAATATAAAAAGATGAGGATAGAAATACTGAGTTTATGCCTAACTTTTTTTGAGTAACAAAAGAAAATAAATAAACATAAAAGAAGAATACAACTTATAAAAAACTCAAAAGATAATTAAGAGAGAAAATAAAAAAATATTTTAATAATTTTGTTTTCTTATATATTTAATTATTTATTATTGTACTTTATAAAATAAATAAAAAATAATTAATTTAATTTTTATTAATTTTTAATATAATATTATTTAATTTAAAAAATATAAAATATTTAAAATATTTAAAAAAAATTAAATGTAAAATAATGAAAAAAAAAAATAAAAAAAATTTGGGAGGAGGGCCCGTGGCACCCGCCTGCCCCTTGTATGCTCGACCACTGTCTGGGGACAACAAAGTTACGATTCATACTATGGTAGTAGTTATAGGCATAAGCGCAACTTAGTAGGGACTAAGGGAGGTCATGGCCCCCTATTTTTTTTAACATTTATCTATGTAATATATAATTTTTAATATATTTTTTAAGATTTTATATTTTTAATATATTTTATATATTTAATATTTTAATAAATTTGTATATATTTATATCTATGTATAAAGAAAAGATTTTTGTTGTTGTTCATATTTATTTTTTAATTTTACCTTTTAAATATTTTTTAAATAAAAATAATAATTTTATTAATATTATCTTTTAAAATATTATTGATTTGATTTAATTATCTTTTATTTGATTAGTGTTTTAAATTTAATCGTTATAAATGGAAATTAATTATAATAAAATTATAAAAATTATTTATATTTAATTTACTAATTATAATAATAACATAATTATAATTTTATTATTTTTTATTATTATAAAAGAAGTAAATATAATGTTTTTATTAATTTATATAAAAAATTTGAAACTACTTTTTATGCTTCTATTTTTGTTTAAAAAAGTCATTCCATCTTTTTAGTCTCAATTTAGTCACGATTTTGAAAAAATGAGGCAATTTTATCCTTTTTTCCGTTAATTTCTTGAATCGGATTAAAGTTTTTTCATAAAAATTGAAGTTGTGAATAAGAATGATTTTCTTTGTTGATATATTTGACATAATTCTAATGTCAGTTTTGATGAAAAATTTTTGCTCTACTTTAAGAAATTTAACTAAAAATATCAAATTGCATCAATTTTTAAAAAATCAGAACCAAATTGAAACTAAGAAAATCTTAGATGACCAACTTGATATTTTTTGAAAGAAAAAATGGACCAAGAAAGTAATTTCATCAAAATTTTGACACTTCCAAAATATTGGCTGAAGATTCGCTACTGATTATAGGATTTTAAGCATACCACCTATTTGTAATCGCAGATAGAGATTAAATATATTTTTAGTTCCTGAAATTTAAAGTAAAATTCATATTTATTTATGTATAAAACTTTGATACATTTTGATTCAAAAACTTAAAAAATAAATAGATATAATTTTTTTAGTTTAATAATATTAAATTATTTTTTTATGTATTAAACACGTTTTTTCAACCCAAATTAAAATGTGAACATGTAAAAAAAACTATACTAAAATACTAACAAGCATACATGAAATGTTTAATTAAAAAAATTTAAAGTAGATCAAAATTACTATATTTATTTATTTTTAAATTTTAAAAATAAAAATATATTAAAATATTAGATAAAAACAAATTTTAAATTAATCTAAATAAATTATGAAAAGAAACATAATTATCAAAATAGTTTGTTAAATTGTTTCCAAGAAAGAAAGTCATTATTATGATTATTATTAGTAGCCGAGAAAGATTAGTGAGTCTTTTGTGTGGTGGTGTTTTCCGAGTCTTTCCATAAGTCTAGAACATACACGGCGGCTGTCTGCTGTTAATCGATATTCAATCAATATATTAAATAATCAGTCATTGTTCAAAAACAAATCATCTTCTTCTTCTTTTTCTTCTTTTTTTTCTTTTTTTTTTCTTTCTCCACCACATCACCGTTCACCTGGTCAACTCAACTCAGCTTCTTGAATCCACAACCTCTTCCCCGTTCTCTGTTCTCCGATGGAAGCCAGATTGGGGTTTGTGGTGGTTCCCCTTGTGCTATTTTGTCTTGTGTTGGCAGCAGAATCGGCGTGCAGGCAGGGTTGCTCTCTGGCGCTGGGCTCCTACTACATGTGGTCGGGCTCCAACCTCACCTACATCTCCGAGGTCATGTCCTCTCCCCTTCTCACCACTCCCGACGACATAGTCCTCTACAACAAGGACACCATCCCCAACAAGGACAGCGTTCAGGCCTTCATAAGGGTCAACGTCCCCTTCCCTTGCGACTGCATCGACGGTCAGTTTCTCGCCCACACTTTCCAGTACGATGTTCAAACGCAGGACACCTACGAGTATGTCGCCAGGACCGTCTTCTCCAACCTCACCGATGTTACCTGGCTCAGGAGGTTTAACTCCTATGAACCGAATAACATTCCCGACACCGGCACGCTCAACGTCACGGTGAATTGCTCTTGTGGGAACACCGATGTTGCCGATTATGGCTTGTTCATCACGTACCCTCTCAGAACCGGGGAGACTCTCGGTTCGGTGGCTGCTGATGTCAGCCTTGACTCGGGGTTGCTGCAGAGGTACAACCCTGACGTCAATTTCAACCAGGGGAGTGGACTCGTTTATATTCCCGGAAAAGGTCCGTGTATTTCGCTTGTTCTTCTTTTCTTGAAGTGGAAGATTTTTGTGTATTCTTTTTCTTACTTCAACGTTACCAAAATACCAACATGTTTTCCGAGTGCGAGCTTTTGGTTTCGAACGTTGTGAGTGATTGGAGGGAGATTCTACAAAAGTGACCAACCATGTTTTCCCAGGGATGTTGGAAATAGGTAGATGTTCACTTATCATAAAATGGTTTAAAGAAATACCTAATTTACTTTGCACTAAAAATGCTAGTTGTTGTATTGTAGTCCGAAGAGGCTTGGGGACTCCATGTTAGAACTTTCAGTGTCACCATACTTAAGATCATTCAAGATTTATTTATGGAAACTGTTGCCGTTTCAATATGCTACCCCTCCTCTTATTTAGATTGCATTACTTAAATATTAGAACATAAGTTCAGATCATATACCTCCTAATTACCCGGAGTCCATGATCTAAGCGATTCAGTTAAAGAAGCAATGGTTTTTAATTTTCCGGGGAAGTGGTTAGAAAGAAATAAGACAGTCTTTTAAGGTTGATCTACAGACGGGAAATTTGTGGATAAATTGAGCTGATGTGGTTGCAAATCTGGCTGCAGAGACCCTTAAAACATTGATGTTGTGCACTAGGAAGTATTTTAAAACGTTTTCATGGGTTTTGAGACTAGACTGTTTTGATGTTTTTGTGTGTGTTAGTTTGGATGCTTTATTATATTGCCTTTAATCTGATGTTGTTTTGATCGTTGATATGGGCAATATTTGTGGATTTTGGGTGTACTTCAACCCTACAAACCGGTTTTGAAGTTGCAGGCTACCCAAGTTTTATAATACTTTTTGAAATCATACTTGAATTGATATGGGAATAAACCACCATCCTTGAGAATGCAATTAAGGCAACCCCTAAAAGGCTGCAACTAAGATGCGCAAAGGATCATTACAATTTAGGCAACTTTTTGACACTTCCCCTCACACTTAGGACTTCTTGCTAAAGCGTGGAAAATGCTAGTGGATCCAAAAATGGATTTAGGATAAACTCTAGTATCATTTTGGAAATTGATCTTTAGGGCTTAACTGGACTCCACAAAGTCAACTTTTTTAGATTAAGACTGCCCAAGTTTTATGAACACAACACAAGTCATTTCTTTTAGAAGACATGGAAAAAAAATCTCTACCCTTGAGGTTCCAATTAAGGCTACCCTAAAAGAAGCCACAACTGGGTGGGCTTGGAATGGCAGCAATTAAGGTGACTTTCTTAGTTTTGACTCGGTGTTGCTTTGACTTGGTGCCCGCTTATTATTCACCTAGGGTTTAGGTGCATGCCTTGGAAGTTGAAATAAAATTTAGAGGTCTTCTAACTTTTTATTTAAAGGGTTGGAACGAATTTTGTCTGATGACTTCAATGAAGCATCCATTAGTGAAACAGTAACCATTTCAGCTGGATTTTGCCTACGAATTGTGTAGGCAAAATATATATAGCTCATATATAGCTCAATCTTTCGAATATTTTTCAATAAACTAAAAATTTCAATATATACCACTAACTTCTTTCTTTTCATTTTTTTGACAGATCAAAATGGTAGCTATGTGTTTTTGCCGTCCAGGTATTACTCTGTTTGCAATGTACTCCTGATTGCATTACTTTTCAATCTCCAATAAATTGACAATATCCAATGACTATCTTTTAATTTTTTTCTGCAGTTCAGGAGGTTTGACTTTCTTCTCAAAAAATTGGTTATGCGATGTTTTTATTTGAGATTCTTACTAAACATATGACCAGTATATACTAAAATCAGAAGGATGTTGACATATGTTGGCTCATTTTTTCTTCTATTTAAGCAGGTCTTGCTGGTGGGGCTATTGCTGGAATCGCTGTTGGAGTTGTGGCAGTTCTTCTGGTATTAGGAGTTGTTATATATTTTAGAATATTCAGGATGAAGATACAGAAGGAAGAACTTTCACGAGATTCTAGTGCACTATTTGCTCAAGATGGGAAGGGTATTGCTCTTTCTACTTATTCTCCTTGCAACACCTCCCTCTATCTAACTCTTTAGATAGACTGAATAATACAATGCTGAAAAAGTACAACTGAATTACCAGTTCTATTGTAGTCCTATTGCATATTACGAATAACTGAAATAACCTCTATTCCCTTTATCTGTAGATTACATATCTCAGTTGTAGTAAAGTTCTCTTAGAAAAAGTTCTCTAAAATATCGACATAAATGATTTGGTGCTTTATTTTCCAGATGAAGCTTCTCGTAGTAGTGCGCATGAAACTTTAGGACCTGGTGGTCCTGCCGCCATCACAGGCATAAAAGTGGACAAATCGGTGGAATTCACATATGAGGAACTGGCAACTGCCACAGATAACTTTAGTTTGGCAAATAAAATTGGTCAAGGAGGTTTTGGGTCAGTCTATTATGCGGAGCTGAGGGGAGAGGTTAGCAATCACATTTATAACTGCCTATTATTGGAAGCTTTTCTTCAGTTTCACTTTGATATTTCTTTTAGGGTTTTGTCATAATTGATACAATCGGTATTTTGTGTTTCTTAACATGAAGATAAATTGAAGTAGAAGATTGAAGAATAACTTTATAGATACCATGTGACATTTTATCTAATATGGTAAGCTTTTATACAATATGATCGAAAAGCTAAATGAAAAGAAACGAGTGACTGAAAAGTTTGAAATTGATCAGAATTCAGATCAGTATATTTTTCTTGCCAGATTGGGACTGAAGATTACAATGTATGGTCTATCCTGAATCCTTTGTTGGGCCACCTATGAGATTGGTTTTGGGATTGAGTTAGGCTGAAATCCAAATTTTAAGGTTAATTTTAAATGTCACCTTTTGATATTTGGTATTTTTAGATGCATTGTTTTCTTGTTGAGATCCTTTCTTGTGAGGAAGGATTGACATCTTCTTTGAATTATTTATAATCATTTATTAGGAGACTTGAACAACTAAACTATTTGATCAATAGTTATCTTACTGTTTTCTCCGTTTCAATAAATTAGTTTATGCTTGCTTCCTTGCTTGAAATTTGAAATTATCGCGGAATGTTTATTATGTATTTCCTTTGTTTTGAATTGCATTATGTTGTGTTTAAATTTACGAACAAAGTAATATTTAGTATGTCTTTCCTTTGTTTTGAATTGCAGCATGATGTGTTTAAGTGGATGAACAAAGTTCAAATATTTCTTCATATAATGCTTTATAATGCTACATGATGGAACCGAGTCTGTTTGTTCTTAAGAGCCATTCTTCGTGTTTGTTTTGAATTAGTATACTTATTATATAAGCCAATAAATTTGTCCATGCAGAAAGCTGCAATCAAGAAGATGGATATGCAAGCATCAAAAGAATTTCTTGCTGAATTGAAAGTCTTGACACGTGTTCATCATTTAAACCTGGTACTAGTCCTTTAAAACTTAAAGCATTTTTTGCATTGTTACTGTATGTATTCCAATGGAATTGCTTATCAGCAGGTGGAGAGTTATTCTGAGAGGTTTTAAGTGATTTCAAGATGGGATCTAGCATTAGCCTCGCACATATACTTTGGGTTTGAATTTAGTCATCTTGAGATAGGATAGGAGTAGCATCAGGAATTCATTAAATTTGAAAATGGTCAATTTGTATTATCTTTTATTTCTCTTTGTTATTTTGTCCATCTTGGGAACTGATTTGGATTTTTTTTAAATCAAAAACTCATGCTAGGGATCACTATGTACTGTGACATCTCAATTATGCTGACACCCCAAAATATATTTATCATTTGTTATCACATTAAAAAATTATTAAAAGGAAAAAATAAAGAATAATAAATCATGATGGGACTAGACCAAACCCATGATAAAATAATACAAGACAAAAGCAAAACACGCCTGTACATAGGAAGTTGGTACCTATTATAAAGAAAATCCGAACTAATGCTAGGAGGCATAAAAGAATACCATTTATATTGTTACCTATTCACCAGCCTAAATTGGCCAATTTATCACCACAATGGTTCCCTTCCTTAAAAATATATGAAACTTTAAATTCCATATCAGTACAAATCTTCACACATTTCCTCCATGCCCGTTCAATTTACTTTCATTTTTTTTTTCTGAGCCTTAATATTTGTTTCTCTAGCGCATAATATATAAGGAAGTATATATTAGTGACAATCTCTTTATTATGTTACTATCCAATTTTAGTTATGAATTCAATTTGGTGCATCCTCTTTCCATGCTTCCATTACCTGAAAACAATTCTTTGAAGGTATCAATATCAGGCTTGAATAGCATAAATTAGTTTTGAATCAGTTAATACTTATGAAGGCATTACTAGATTGAGTTTGAATCTCAGTTTATGCTATCTTGCAAAGCAATTATTTGATTAAGGATTCAACATGCTCTATGCTAGATACTGATTCAGAATTAGGGAAAACAGCCAATCTTTATTTCAAATAGAATACAGTCTAACTGGTACTGAAATGACTGTAAATGTACAATATAAATGAATCACCTCGTCCTTCCATTAAACAGACCTGGACTTTACTTCCCAAAATCCATTCTCAAACCAAAGATTCTTCAGTCCTTTTCTTACTATTCTTATTCATGCCCTGTCATCTCTTAATTTCTAAAAAGCATCGATCTATTACAACTAACTAACATGTCATTTAATGCTATTGCTATGTTTATCACATAAATAAGCCATCTCCATCTGTCTTCCACTTTTCCCTTGAAAAACATCACAACAGAGAAAACAAAAGGGTGAATCTATGTCAGTGAATTGGGCTCAAAATCTAAAATTTCAATTAGTGTTTGTACACATAAGATGATGAAACCAATATACAAGGCTAAGCAGTTATCTTCGTTGACAAAGGAGTTTTGCTTGATAACTCATTTGGTCCTATACCAGAGCCATACCAGTGCCTACTTTTGATTTTGGTCCCTATATCCTACGTTTTAGTCCCTATATAAGCATTTTTTTTATGTTTATGTTTGTCGTCAATTTTCTAGCAGTTTAAACCTCCACAATATGAAGGCATAAGGACTAAATCATAAAAAAAATTGCTTGCATAGTGTACTAAAACATAACATTTTAGGTATATAGACTAAAAAAAATTGATTAAGATATAGGGATCAAATGTTACTAAGCTAAACATATATTGCTGGAAGAACTTCTATTACATTCTTGATTACTCCACTTATATGTTTTCTGTTTGTACTATATACAAAGACACTGGGCATGCTTTATTATAAAAAAAAAAAAATTCTTACATCTGCTTTCGGGAATGGCATTAACTCTTATCACTATGTAGGTGCGGCTGATTGGGTATAGCATCGAGGGCTCTCTTTTCCTTGTCTATGAATACATTGAAAATGGAAACCTAAGTCAACATCTGCGTGGTTCAGGTTGTATAACCCTTAGTTTAGTTTTTGTTTACCCATGATGTGTTGAAATTGTTCCAAGTTGACAGTGAATTGATAATGGCGTGTTTAATTACTATGGTGTGTTTAATTACCTAGGTAGTAGAGAACCACTGCCATGGGCTACACGTGTGCAGATTGCTTTGGATTCTGCCAGAGGTCTTGAATATATTCACGAGCATACAGTGCCTGTATATATTCATCGTGACATAAAGTCAGCAAATATATTAATAGACAAAAACTTCCGGGGCAAGGTCTAATGCTTTGATATCTTATCTACTTTTATTATTTGGATCACTTTGGGAGCTCACAAAATGTTCATATATGCAGGTTGCTGATTTTGGATTAACCAAACTTACAGAAGTTGGAAGTTCATCACTTCCTACTGGTCGTCTTGTTGGAACATTTGGATACATGCCACCAGAGTATGATAATATTCCTTTTAACATTACAGTGTTGATGTTCAGATTGAAAATTTACTTTCCAAGTTCACGTGGCAGTTTTTTTCAAACATAGATTGAATACTACCATTGCATTTGGCAACTATTTTATTTACGTTTCCAAAATAGGAGAACATGATCTCATGTGGCTAATTGTGACAAATGTTGATGCAGGTGTTACATACGAATAATGTAACAATACATTACACCCTAAGTCGTCATAATGTCAATAACCCTTCAAACATTTAGTAGTTACATACGAATAATGTCCCTTAATACATGCTAATTTACAACTTTTTCACTATATCAACCCTTTGTTTTCTACAACCCTTTTGACTGCCATGGCTTTGTCTGAAGGTATGCTCAATATGGGGATGTTTCTCCCAAAGTAGACGTGTATGCTTTTGGAGTTGTTCTTTATGAACTCATTTCGGCTAAGGAAGCAATTGTCAAGACAAACGACTCTGTTACTGACTCAAAAGGCCTAGTAGCTCTGGTCAGTGTTGATTTCTCCAAAGACTTTTTATTATTGTAGTCATTGCAAATATTAAGAAAATCATCATCATGATTCTTCATCAATCCAAATTATGAAAGTGAGTTTCTTAATTTTATTATGCAATGCAGTTTGATGGAGTTCTTGGTCAGCCGGATCCCACTGAAGATCTCTGCAAACTAGTTGATCCAAGGCTTGGGGATAACTACCCAATTGACTCTGTCCGCAAGGTAAGAAATTTGTTAAGAGTTTGAACGTTTGTTTTTTGTGATTTGAACATTGATCAACCGATATATGGTCACTATTTGGGCTTGCAGATGGCACAGCTAGCCAAAGCATGTACACAAGACAATCCCCAACTACGTCCAAGTATGAGATCCATTGTGGTTGCGCTGATGACACTTTCTTCAACTACAGACGAGTGGGATGTTGGTTCCTTCTATGAAAATCAAAATCTTGTGAATCTAATGTCAGGAAGATAGGATGATAGAGATCAATTGTTTTGTATTTACAATTACACGTTTTGGACTAATTTTAGGCAACACAATTGTTGAAGCATGTGATGTGTGTAAAATGGATGTAGCATTCAGGAATTTGTACTTGGATTCACTAGAAAGGGATAGAGTTTAACATTTATCCTCGTAAATTTGTAAAATAAATTATATTTGAGGCATATTTGATTGGCAAAGGTTCATGGGTGTTACTGTCGCAAATGAAGTATTATTTCTAACTACATAATAATTATCAGTTCTAAACCTATTTTGATAAAGTTGAAGGTTCGGAGATCAAGAATCCTCTACTCTACACCTCTGTGACTTTGTGATAATACTTGGCAATTAGATTTTTAAACATTCAATATGTGAAAGTAAAGGTTTTTAAAGAAGTGTCAAAAATCGGAAATAGTTGCAAGTATTGAACTTATTAACGGAGCAATATGAGTTAATGTCTAAATGTCCTCCATAACTCGCTTCGAGCTCAATATAGCCCTGATGGTATGCTTCATATGAATTATGAGTGAGTTTTTGTAGTAAAATGTGGAAAACCTCAAGGATAATGATACAGTAACATACAGAATTTGACTACTTCTCTTACAACCATACGTGGTAGGTAAGAGGGTATTTTTTTTAATTGAAAATCATTTTAACGTTAGTAGGAGGTAGATAGGAAAGAGAAAGGAAAGGGGTTTGAACAAAGTGGGTTTCAGGATGTCTTGAACTCCTATTCTTCTTCAAGTCCTCTTCTTCTTCAATCTCGCACGAAACTCTTGAACCCTTGTTGTTGCATCTCGCATTCGTCTTCATCTTCGAACTCCTCTTGTTGAAAGCTTATTAATCCTTGTACAAGTTTCAATTTCCTGTAAGTTTTGAAAATCCTAAACTTAATTTTAATTTTTTTCGTCTATTTTCAATTGGGGTTTTTATCATAAAATTCTTTGTGTAGTTTAGGTCGTTCGTTGCGGAAGAGTGGTATTGGTTGATTGGTAAGCACTTTATGGTTATGCAATGGTTAACTGTGTTTTTATTCAGTCTCTTCTGCATTCCTTCACCAACTAAGAACAAGAGTGAATTCTAATCCCATAATTGATGAAGGTTTTCAAATTAACTTAGGTACCTACTATCATAAGTACTTGCAAAGTCAAATGTAAATAAGTGTCAACCCATGTGATTTCTTTGCACTTTTGTGATACCTCTTAGCATACGTGACTAAGTAAGTGTTCACTTTAAGTTTTTTAAGTAAACATGATATTTCATGCATTTACGAACTAGTTAAATTAAGCTCACACGAGGTCCTCTATGATTACATTGCAATATGTATGTCATAACACGTGAGTAAATAAGTGTGAACCCAAGTATAAGTATTTGGACACTATGTTCCCAAGCAAAGAATACTTCACAAAATATCATTTTGAAGAGTTGAGTGAATGAGTAAAGTTTTGGTCATCATTTTGGAAGTATTTCAAGTTATTTTTACTAAATATTATATTGCTTTCCACTGTTTATTATTTACAGTGGGTTCTACTGACAAACTATTTCTTCATCACAGGTAGAGCTTCAACAATTTAGACAAGACTACATATGCGAATGGGTTTTGGATCCAAAAAATATTCATCGTGATATGATTCATCATGCAATAGAGTACAACACTTTTGATTTCTTAAAAGAGGAATGAAGTTGTAAAAACTTATAGTATTACCATTTGAATATATTGGAAATTAATATCTTTATTTAACATTACAAGTTCAATGAAAACAATTTATGGAAAGTTTGATTGTTGTTGAAGGTAAATTTGTGCCCTCTTGTTTGTTGATTCCACTATGAACATTATGTGCCTTGTTTAAAGCTATTAAGTGCCAACCCACGATATTTGAATTGCGCATTACTTGTCGGTGTTGATTATACATGTCCCACCATGATTGTGACTGATTCGCATTATCAGTAACATGTAACTGTCAACACCCAATTTCGTCCATATGAATGCCTTTGTTTTGTTAAATAAAATAAAAAATATGTTTTTGATTGATGGTAAGTTTTTTAACTTTAATTCTACTATGGGAAAAAAAGAAAAAAAAAAAGAAAAAGAAGCGAGAATCTAATTTGTCTTTAATTTTCACACCCTTTTCATGAGCTCAAATGTTTTGCATATCCTTTCACCCCCACTATTTGCTATTTACACTCCACACATGACAGGTTAGAAAAAGACATTTTATAATCTCTGTTTTTTAGAGAAGGGTATAATATTATAAGCAATATTCTTCGTAATATTTAGAATAAATATCTTGAATTTATGTTTATGTGATGTGTCTCATTGATTTTTCAGTCAAAGAAGATATTATTTTAATAATTAGAAGTAAATATTCTTGATAATAATGCTTTTTAGAGAATGATACGATTTTAATAATCGGAAGAAAATATTTCTAGTAATAATTAGAATCAATATATGAATAATATGTTATGATTTGATCAAGATCTTCATGTACCGAAAAATATATGATTCTAGTAATTACATACAATATTTTGTTAATAATTATAATCAATACCCTAGATATTATGCAACGATTTAATTTCTATAATATGTTTCATCGGGACCAATTCCTTTCTCATATATTTTATTATAATTAAAGACTAGAATTTCAGTGGTATCCCAAGTGTCTATATAAGCACAAAACTCTCCAATGCAAGACAAAGAAAAAAAATTCAAAAAGCTCTATTCTTTTGATGACCAAAGCACACACGCAAAAATGGGTCACCTTACTATCCTTTCAGTCGGTTTTGCTCTATTCGTGATCCTGGAAGGTAAATTCTTTTTGCTCCTAATGTTATTCATGTATTGTTGAGACTTCGTTATAATATATAGTGTATGATTGATTGATCCGTTGTATGGTTAAATGTTTTTGGGGTTCTAATGATAGGTGATTTTGGGTTTGGGTTAGTCATTGATATGCGCGACCTTTCTCTTTTCTTTTATTTGGGATGCCATTATTTTAACAATTAGAAATATTTTTCGTAGGCTTTTAATTCTCTTTAAAAAAAATAAATAAAAAATAATATTATTTCTTTTATATAATTATTGAATATCATGTCAAGTCTTGGACTGCTTGATAATTAAAACACTCCTCCATAGACTTTTATTTCTGTTTTATTAAAAAAATAATAATAAAAAATAAAAAATATTTTTTTTTGAATATCATGTCAAGTCTCAGATTTGTTTGATAACTAAGTCTTTTATCATATTGAATCTCAGATTCTCTTGATATTGATAAAAAAATATATATTAAAATCTAAAATTTAAAAAATAATAATAATATCAAACAACAAATATTTGTACAAAGAACTACATTATCCTTGATTTTTCAAATGGAAATACGTAGGAGCGAGGTACAATTCTCGTTGGGTAAAAAAATAAAAAAATATTTGTTTTTAATCTTTATTATTTTGTATGTGTTTTTATTTTGTTTGATTTTTTGGGAACAACAAATATTTGAAACATCTACTTTTATCTTGCATACTTAATTAAAGAAAGAACCGTCTTAAGACGGGCGTTGTGGGGTGCTAATACCTTCCCCACACGTAACCGACTCCCAAACCCAAATTTGGTTTCGAAGACTATTCTTTTTTTAAGGTTTTTCTCTAGTTTTCCATAATAAACTATGGTGGCAACTCCTCTGTACCTTTTTAAATTATTTTCGCCGTCCTGCTGCGATTTTGGTTGTGATACTAACCTTAAATGGATGAAAAAGTTATTTGTCGTATTAACCATGAATAACTAAAACACTTCTCCTCTTTCTAGGTTAGAATAACATATAAGTCCAGTATGGTAAGCATGTGTGATCCAGTAGTCAAATAAGTGTTAATCCACATTGTGTGTTTTTCACTTTCTGAACACGGTTAGAATTGACAATATTTTCAAGAATAATTTTGGACTTCTTACCTTATTTATGTACATGTAGTTGTGAATAGTTAAAGCACTTGTCCTTTTTTTAGATGAGAATAACATATAAGTCTAGTATGAAATGCAAGTGTGAACTAGGGGTAAAATAAGTGCTAACCCATGATATTTGTTTTTCACTTCTTAAACATGGTCAAAAATTCACAACATTTTGAACAATAATTTTGTAGTCCTTGCCTTATTTATGTACATGTAACCATGATTAGCTAAAGCACTTGTCCTCTTTTTAGGTGAGAATAACATATAAGTGCAGTATGAAAGTAAGTGTGAACTAGGAGCCAAATAAGTGCTAACACACGTCATGTGGTTTTCACGTTTTCATCATGGTTAGAAATTCACAACATTTTGAAGAATAATTTTGTTGTCCTTCCCTTTTTTATGTACATGTAACCCAGAATAGTGTTAAGATTTTGGCAAGTGTACCCCATCATGCAAGTAATAAAAATGGTAAGTCCAAGTATCATTTTTCCCTGGGAATTGAGTTTCTTTAGTTAACTATGCATAGTTACAAATTTATGCAATGAATGTAAACATAGATTGATTTGAATCAAGTGAAAACATAAAATATTTCTACTTGAAAGTGATTAAATAATCAGGACAAAGACTTATATGGGTTTGTCCTCTTTTTAGGTGAGAATAAAATATAAGTGCATTATGAAACATAAGTGTCAACCAGGGGTCAAATATGTATTAACCTACATTATGTGTTTTTCAGTTTTTCATCTTGCTCAGAAATTCATGACATTTCTTGCATCAACATTTGTACCACTCTTTAAATACGTTTCAATTACATTTAACTGGAACAAAAAACTGATATAAATGCAATATTACATCCTTTCTATTAATAAGCATACATATAAGTGTAAACGCAGAATATGTGTATTTCACATTCAAAAGATCTGATAGCTAAACATGTCAAAACAGTGAGGACTTTTAATTGACTACTGCCATGGTGTCCATCACTGACCATGTCATTGACAAACACGAACACATAACCATTGCAGGCAAAACATAACGATAGAGTGTTTACCAATCAACCAATACCACTCTTTTGCAACGAATGATCGAAACTGCACAAAAAAAGGGATGATAAAAAAACCTAATTAAAAATAGACAAAAAAATTAAAATTAGGTTTAGGGTTTTCAAAACTTACTGAAAATTGGAACATACACAAGGTTTAACAAACTTTCAACAAGAGAGGTTCAAAGATGAAGACAACTTTCAACAAGTGAGTCGGGTTTCAACAATGCAGGATCTAACAACAAAGGTTTGAAGAGAAACAAAAAAGCTTTCAACAACAACAATGTAGTCAACACCAACAACAAGGGTTCAGGAGCTTCATGCGAGATTGAAGAATAAGAGGAGTTGAAGAAGAAGAGGACTTGAAGAAGAAGAGGAGTTCAAGATGTCCTGAAACCCACTTTGTTCAAACCCCTTTCCTTTCTTTTTCCTCTCTGCCTCCTGCCAACGTTAAAATGATTTTCAGTTAAAAAAATACACACTTATATTGGGAAACCCTAAAAAATTCATCCATACTCAAAGATGAAGTGATGATATTCTTGGCATTACAATCATATTGATCTCTTCTCCTTTCTTCATCAGTCCATTCACTCTAAGGCTTGTCTACCTGCTTATTTTCAACAATACATTTAGGAGTATATGGTCCATTAACTATTGCATCCCAAATTCCTTTGTCTATAGATTCAATGAAAATTTGCATCCTTATTTTCCAAAATTGATAGTTTAGGCCACAAAACATAGATGGTCTATGAATAGAGGCACTTTCAGCAAAAGGGAGTTTACTTTCAGCCATTTCAAAAGATTTTTGATCAAACTTGAATACCTTTCAAGAACCTTGCTCTAGATACCAATTGTTGGTTTTGAAATGGTGAGTTTAGCCAAGAAGGGGGGGTTGAATTGGCTTTATAAAACTTTTTCGAAAGCTTA
>Ga0099822_1005463_pt1 | contig 16609 bp, 15 predicted proteins | sample CowpeawhiteBW_FD_76839 | JGI IMG/M metagenome (GOLD analysis project Ga0099822, IMG submission 76839) | Root nodule microbial communities of legume samples collected from California USA - Cow pea white BW | ecosystem: Host-associated > Plants > Roots > Nodule | place: USA: California | collected...
CAATATATATATATATATATATATATATATATATATATATATATATATATATATATATTTATAAAAGTATATGATTATATTTATTTAATGAGAGTGTATTTATGATGAATGTAGGTGAGAAAATGGTTTTTGCTGCCTATAAAGCGAGGTAAAGTTAAAATTGATTTTGGTTTTGGACCTGATTCAAACGACAGGAATTATTTATGGCCGTGACAGTTGTTACAAGACACTAAAAAAGTGGCATGGTGATCGTGGGAATTCAGTTGGGTATGTACGTAACGTATGAGTGTTGGAGAGTGTTGGAGATTGATGGAGATGGAGATGGAGATGGAGGAGGAAACTGAGAAAATGTCGAAAGATGGGAGCGCATCAAAGTGCAAAAGCGTGTTGCCGCACGAGACCCCGGACCTGAAGGAGGACTACATTGTGGGGCAGAAGGTGCTGGGAAAAGGGCGCTTGGGCACAACCTACGTCTGCACCCACATGGACACAAGGAAGACTTACGCCTGCAACACCATTCAAAAGGCCAAGCTTTTGTGCCAAGAGGAGTACGACGATGTGTGGAGGGAGATTCAGATCCTGCACCATTTGTCGGAGCACCCCAACGTGGCAAGGATACAGGGAAGCTACGAGGACAAGTTTGCGGTGCACCTTGTGATTGAGCTGTGTCGTGGGGGTGAGCTTTTCTATAGGATCACTCAGAAGGGGCATTACAGCGAGAGAGAGGCTGCCAAGTTGATGAAGACCATTGTTGGGGTGGTGGAAGGCTGCCACGCTCATGGGGTCATTCATAGGGATCTCAAGCCTGAGAATTTCTTGTTTGATACCCTCGCCAGGGATGCCACCCTCAAGGTTATCGATTTTGGTTTCTCTGTCTTCTTTAAACCAGGTTCCATTCGTCGCTTATATTCAATTCAATTTTATAATGCATGCATTTCCGTATGAATTTCTCAATCAAAGTCATCAAATTGCCTCCCATCAATGTTTGTGTAATGGAACGTAGAAGAATTCATCTCTATATATCAGCTAGAGTTTTGCGTGATGCCGTGCAGTAAAATCTATCTAATAAGACAATAATTTCATAGTTGTACAAAAATATGGTGAGTGCTAAGTGAAAGTCCAAGATATATCATAAACTCTCCGTCATCATATGCTAATCTAATTTTAAAACTATCCATCATTTAATTAACACAATATAATGATTTTTGTAAATTTCGGTGTACTAAAACTCTTTCCACGGGATATATCATGTCATAGTTGTATACATTTCGTCTGATGATCGAAAACTATATCGTTTGGTGAACCAACCTTCCTGTTCATTCATTCTTTTGAGTTAGTTTTCTGTTATAATTCAGATTATCTTGTAATTGTTTTGTGCTCCTATACGAGGGAGTGTAGAGCAACAAATAAAAGTAAGCAACTTAATGATGATTTTGCTTTCTTGATTAATTCTGAATAATTTGCAGAGAGTCCTTTCATTTCTATCTGTATTTGTTCTTTATTTTGTCTTAAATGTGTGTAATTTGCTTTATCTATTTGCTAGTTCTTTCATTGTCATTGGACACAATTTGGCACTTGGTGCAAAACCATTATTTTTCATAATTAATATTATTTAACTATCTAATTCTAATTTACAAATTTCTGACACACATTATATGGCACTTTATTTTATTTTTTATTGATGTTATATGAGTTCTCCTTGGTCATTTAACCATCTCCCTGTATTTAGTATGGGTTTATGATTTTGGTAAAACAAGCAACTACCGAACACACTCTTACCTTTGCCCTTTTTCTTGTTTCTTCTCAGGACAAACCTTTAGTGATATAGTAGGAACTTGCTACTATATGGCCCCAGAGGTGTTGCACAAACAGTCTGGACCAGAAGTGGACGTTTGGAGTGCTGGTGTTATTCTATACACCTTACTGAGAGGGCTTCCACCTTTCTGGGCAAGTAATGATCCTAATGTTTACTGTAATTCTCTTCGACTAACAACTGAATTTCTTTGTATATTATTTGATCATATGCTTGTTATCTTCTTTGTGCCTAAGTTGCATTCGATTTTTTATTTTTTTCAGAATCTGAAGCAGGAGTTTACAAACAGATTTTGCATGCAGAAGTTGATTTTACATCTCATCCGTGGCCAAGTATATCAGGAAGTGCTAAAGATTTGATAAAACAGATGTTGGATAAGGACCCCAAAAAAAGAATTTCTGCTCATGAAGTCTTATGTGAGTTTCTTGAATATTAGTTTTAACTGAATTTTCATGTCCTACTGGTGTATGGAGGCTCATTAGAATGTCATAGCTTGGTAAAAGATCTAACAAGAATGGAGTATTGTATACTCAGGTCACCCTTGGATTCTTGATGATAGTGTTGCCCCGGACAAACCTCTGGATCCTGCTGTTTTGACGCGCCTAAAGCATTTCTCAACAATGAATAAACTTAAGAAGATGGCGTTACGTGTATGTTTAATTCTCATTGTATGCCTTACCTCTTTTTGTTTGATTTCAACCATGATATTAATTTTTTCTTGAGGCTTATATTAAAAAATTTGTCGAATGAGATACCCTCTCATAACTTAATTTTGCAAAATCAATCCAAAATTTCAGACATTAATACAGGTAGTACAAAGTCAGGAGGTATATTCCAAGAGGTAGGGGTAGGAATGCATCTTCACTCTTGAAGAATCCCATTATGATAATGAGGCATGGATGAAGAGGTGAAATAATTAAAGTCTATTGAGTCTTATTTATGGTGGCAGTCATGAAGCTTTGTTTTATAAAGGGATCATATGAAGAAAAAAGATACACTCAATCTAGAGAGAGGGTCACCGCCCTAAGATGGGACAGGATTTTCTCCAGTTTTTCTGGAAAACTAATGCATTGTTATATAATGAAATACTTTTGAGACAATTTGGTGGAAATAGACACGAGGTGTCTAATCATGTAAACTCATACTTTTCGCTATTTTTCATTTATGGTGTTGTTTTGTGTATGTCTCGTACTTTGACCCTCATTAGGTGTGAGAGGAGTTCTTTCCCATCACTTCTATATGACATAAAAGTTTCATGTGCCATTTCTTGGAGGGTTAGCTAAATCTGGATGACATTTCATTTAGTTTTTAGTTTGAAAAAATATATATACTAAAGTGTTCTATGAATCCATTTCTCTCTTATATAAGAGTTTTCTGCTTTTGCTGGATATTTCTATCCATGGTAAGGTTTCTGTTTGTTCTAGCGTGATGATTAAATTCAGTTCTATGGTCTCTTTGTTTAAGCATTTCCATTCATTTTGATTTTGGGTCTTTTATAAGGACTTCTAGAAAAGAAAAGAATTAAATTATTTTCTTTATAGGTTAAAATTAGCTTGTGCACAAGTGAAAAATAAAACTGTAGAGAAGTTATTTGAGAGAGCTTCTCCAAATTAGCTTATGCATGCAGAAGTCAATTTCATTTTCTTGCTTCTTATTTTCTCTCAAGCTTGTCCAAACATAAATGATTTGTATGCTTTATCAGTTTTCTGTATAGTATTGTGTTCATATAAGTGGTGCACTTATATTTTACGTTAAAAAATTCTTCAGGTCATTGTAGAAAGACTTTCAGAGGAGGAAATAGGTGGATTAAAAGAGTTATTTAAAATGATTGACGAAGACAATAGCGGGACAATCACTTTTCAGGAACTCAAAGATGGTTTGAAAAGTGTGGGATGTGATCTCATGGAATCTGAAATTAGATCCCTTATGGAAGCGGTAGGTAGATTATGGTTAATATAGAATAGAATGTAACACAAACGGAGGTGTTATGTGAAATAGCTTCATATCTTTTTTGCTTCTTTTGTATACGTTGAACTGGGTGATCTTTAACTGCTCTCTCTTGTGCACTTTGGCAGGCTGATATAGACAACAATGGAACAATAGACTATGGTGAATTTCTGGCGGCTACAATGCACTTGAATAAGATGGAAAGAGAAGAGAATTTAGTTGCTGCTTTTTCCTATTTTGATAAAGATGGTAGTGGTTACATCACCATTGATGAGCTTCAACAGGCTTGTAAAGACTTCGGCCTTGGTGAGTTGCATCTGGATGAGATGATCAAAGAGATTGATCAAGACAATGTAAGTTCCTCTGATCCATAGTACATGCTGATGTCACTGTTGTTTGTCACTCTGCTTAGTTTAACTGAACTTCGTTGTTGAATTCATTTTAGTTTAACAATAAAATTGTTGAAATCACTTGAACACGTTATCTCTAAAATTAGTGAAAGTGAAACATGTTTCTACTTTCTTGTTTCTCTTGCAAGTCAAGCATTAGGATCAAAGACTGCATAAGGATTCCATGTTTACAACTTTTGCTATGTTTTTTAATTCTCATTTCTGCCTTCTACGTTCTGTTAATGCTTCCTTCTGAACCTTGGTCTCTCAGGTCTTTTATTTTAGCTGTCCCAAAATAAGGCTTTTCTTTCTCTGATATTTGAATGAATTTACCTAGGATACTTTTCTTTCTAAAGCAGATAACATTTTTCAGGATGGGAGAATTAATTATGGGGAGTTTGCAACAATGATGAGAAGGGGCGAACCAGGTGGTTGTAGAAGCAAAGTCATGAACAGCAATCATAAAGCTTCATTATTTCCTGGTTTAGAAGTGAAAGACTCATCCTAATATGCTTATTGAGATCTTTAGTGCCGTTAGGAAACATGATATGATAGAAGAAAAGTCATATAGCCAATTTTTCATACACATGACTATTATATATTTTACATTGAAACTCTGTATTCGGTGAAGTCAAATATACACAACATACATACAAGGTAAATTGGCTTTATGTGTTTGTGTTGAGCAAAGAGAAGGGAAATATGATGCTATTATTTTTCAAGCTACAGAATCATGTTGCCTTTAAAATCGGGAGTCCGATTCTTATCTGACTGGACTAACCTAAATTGCTTACAGAAATTTAGTTATAATAAAGTGATTTCTGTTTTGATGTTTTATTAGTGCATAATTTTTAAATTTAAATTTTTTGCTAGATTTTTTTTGTGCTGCTTTTATGTTTGTGCCTTTAAAATTATTTGATAATGTGTTTTCAAAATATACTAATGAATATTGATTTTGATTTTTAAAATGATTTGATAACATTAGATTGTTAATGCTAAGCAGCAGCACTACAAAATTAAACAGAGAATGTGGACTCCAATTTTCATATGTTAAATACTTAAACAAATTAAATATAATCTTACGATTAGTTCTTTGTAAATTTGATAATTTTACAACACTATAATTTATAATTCAATAAAAATTATGTACACACTTAGTATATTTTAATTAAATTTTGATAAAAAGAGCTTAACTGTAAGCTGAAAATATTTATATGATCTACAACTTCTTGGTAAGAATTTATTATTATTAAAACACTTTTCTATTTTTAAAACATCTCATTTTCTAATTTTTCTACAATAATAATTCATCACAAAAAAAGTATTGTTTTTTGCATCTTTTTATGTTAAAAATAACTATTTTGAATTAGGTATTATAACTGGTTTAATTCATCGATCCATGAATAATCATAAATGATCAATATTTAAAATATTACCTACAAAGTAAATTAAATGGATCTGATTTAAACCACTAGATTCACTCATTCTGACATCTATATAAAATAAAATGTGGATAACTAACATCAAATTAAGCAAAGTTAGTATAATTTTAGTTTGAACTCACTTAAGTTTGTTTTAACTGTATAAATTCTCTATAATAATTTTACTTAGACTTGAGTTCATCCTTATTTTGGCTGTTCTAATTTTAGTTAAAATAATATATAAGAATAATTAGTTTTCTGATATACGGTAGGAATATTACCTCTAAAAGGTTGAAATCTAAAAAATATCAAATTACGCAATTTTTTTTTTGTTTCTGTGTAAGGTTTGAATGAAAGAGGTGCAGAGTGTGGCGTGCCTTATTTTCATTTTTTCAATTTCTATTGTTTAAAAAAAATAAAAGTAAACCAATTTAAAAATAATTTTTGGTGAAAATAAAAGTGAGAAAAGAAAAGGATAGGAAAGACGAGAGGATAGATAGGCCTGAGAAGAAGAGACAGAGAGAGAGAGGTCTCTCAAAAATGGCCACTGCCACCGTTTCCACTCTGTGCGCTACATTCGGAACCCATTGCACCATTTCTCACAACCCTAAACCTCTATTTTCTCAACCTTTCAATCTCAATCGTTTTCCATCTCACTCTTACAACCTCACATTCTCGCCTCGCTCACCTCTCGCACCCCTTCCCAAGTCCTCAGAATCCTCGGTGGCCCAAACCGAAACAGAAACCGGTTCGACCGAGCCAGAACCGACCCAGATTGTCTCGGCTAAGGCACCCTCATGGGAGCCCGGTCTCTTCGCAGTCATAATGGTGAGTTCTGATTAATGAATTGGGAGTAGCTTCCTTTTTCTGAAGTTGGGTATGGGATTCCATGACCCAGTGTGGAAAAGTTGCAAGCTTCGGTTTAAAATTGTTGACCCAGATAATTTTTCTGTCCAATTGCACTTGTATTCCAAGATTTGAGGCTGCTAAATGCTTTTAATTATTGCTTATATATTTTTTGGTGCTATTGTAAAGTGGCGGCCATCGATTAAAACAGTTAATTCTGGTTGTTTGGAGTGCTCTTTTTTTGTTCCACTTAAGTTTGCTGGATTGGGTAAATAGGATTCTTTTTTGGGTTTCTGCTAATATTATCTTCTGTTTAGTGTGATTCTGAACTTGTTTTTGCTGCATTGTCTAGGTTGGTTCACGCCAATATATTGTTCACCCCGGGCGAAAGCTTGTTGTTCAGAGGTTGGCAGGTGCAAATGTTAATGATAAGGTGCATAACTATGATAGCTTGTTTACTTCTTAACTTCGGCTGTTTTGGAACAATATAAAGCCTTTTTCTTACTAGGTGGAGTTTGCTACATGGATGAAATGATATTATAATATTCTATTCTGAAATTATCTCTGTAGACAAACCCCTGACTTCTCAATCCATCATGCTGATGTTGTCTGTAATTTTTCTCGGTCGGTCTCCCTCTAGCTCAAGTAATAGGAATACGCTTTAAACTCATCAGCCACAGTTTTGGATCATTCTTAAAACTCTTTCAATGCTTTTTTTTTTCTTTTTTTTTTCTGTCTTCGATTGTATGCATCCCCAGCTTACTACCTATCACTTTCTCCTCAAACATTATTGCTTTTAAAATTTCTGTGATTTGAGCGTGACGGCAGCTGGGTAATAATCACTTGAATAGTGAATATCAGAATAGTGTTTATGTATGCGCAAGTGCATGAATTACAGCATGTCATTTTTTAAGGGCAAAAGACCTTAGTATGTTATTATTATCGATGTAATTGGTAGTCTCAAGAAAATGTATCTGCACCAGACAGACAATTTATTTGTTCATTTATTATATCAAAGTTTTGGCTCTCCAAAGTACAAGATAGATATTTGGAGAATGAAGTCCATTGACTAGTGTACTCATATACATACAAAATTAAGAAAGCTCCATTTCTTTTCCTGTATGATTAATTCTCGTGACAATTTAACTGACTGTAGATTTAGGACCTATTAATGATCTGAACCATGGTTTAGGATCTATAGTTTTAAAGGTTCTGACAGAAAAGTCTGTTTAAGAAACTTGGCCTAAGCTGGGGAAATGAAGTTATTTTTAGGAGTGGTTCGGGGTGATGTTGATGCCAGCTCAAGTGATAATACTACATGAATAACTGCTGTAATTTTCAAAAGATTATTTTATTATTAGTTTAATTTAGTTGTTGGGAACCACAGATTGCCTTGCACAAAGTTTTACTGGTTGGCACTGATACATCTTGCTACATTGGGAGACCAATAGTTACAAATGCTGTGGTATATGCAACGGTAGAAGAGCAGGTACACCTTTTTCTTTTTGTTTAACTTCTCCAGATAGTATTTTTAAAAGAAATCTTCTACCTACCATTTTAATTTTAATGCAGGGTTTAGACCCCAAAGTCATTGTCTTCAAATATAAAAAGAAGAAGCACTATCGCAGAAACATTGGACACAGACAGGTACAACAGTTATGCTTTAACTTGTGCAATCAAATTATTTATCAAATATTTTTCAATTGAAATGTTGGTTTGCATGGCTTGGGAGTGGTTGGGAATTATTTATTCGTATGGGTGAATTCTCTCGTACCTTAGGGGGCTTGAAAATATGAGTCCATATGCTTTGTGTGTGTGACTGACTTCGGGTAAATTATGTTCTTGGCTAGTTATAAGCCATTGTAAGTTACAACAAGCTGTAATACATGCATGAAAATTGTTAAAACGCATTTTGCATCTTTACTTTTCAGTTGTTCTCTTCTATCTAGTTACTTTTCGCGAAGAATTGAATTCAACCAGGGAACAGAATAACAAACCCCTGCAGTTTCTTGGTCTTAATGAGATGCTATTTTTTCATATTTTGTTAACCCTGCTTTTGCTCCATTGTATTGTTGGTGTACAATAGCAATAATGAGGTTTAAACCTAGCCATCTCATGCAAACTATCACCCCACCCTCAGACAGTTTGGTGGAATGATCTGTCCGAGCTTTTGAGGAATGTAGAAGTAAAATGACAAAATTTGGTTATCATGAAAATAACATTTCATGCCTTTGGAACCATAAATTTGGGAACTAAACATCTCCTTCCATGGCAGTCATCACTTCACCATACTTTTTAAGTGGCTATAACTAATTCCACTTATTATACTGAGTGGTGCAACATTACCATGGCATTAATGTTATGGTACTTAAATCATACAGTGACTTGTCCGAAACTGAATAAAAATTAAAAATTCTTGTGACATCTCACCAAATAAAGCTTAGTTGAAAATATGATTTCGTCCCTGTGATTGAAATGCTTGACATTGTGTTGATTTTCAACATGTGACAGCCACATACACGTATACGGATAAATAGCATTATGGGCTATGAGAACTACCCAAAAGTTACTATGGACGATATCAAATCGAAGGATTCTGAATCATGAACATCTGGTGAACTGTCCCTATACTGTAGCTTCTTCATCTCCAATTTTATGCAATCATTCCGCCTTTATTAGTGTTGCTTTAATTAGAAATGTAATTGCATATTGTAATGTTGTATTATTGTAATCTCCCGTTTCCAAATACATTGCTATTTCTTTAGCTCCAAGTCACACGTTCCAATTTTAGCTCATAATGTGCTTTTGTTTGCTTGGAATAGTATTCAGTTTTCTTCCTGCCTTCCATAGAAGAATGGCTGGAAGAAATTTAATTTAAAAATTATAATTAATTGGCTTATCCTCTTTTAATTAATTCCGTTCCTATATGTAGGAAGTAAAAAACTTAAACACACACGCCAAACATGAAATGGTTAATAAGAAAGAAAACTCTGTTCCTTTTGTTTTTCTCTGAGAATAAGAGAGTACGGGAAGGAAATATTTATTGTTTCATTAAGCTGGTTAAAAGAAAGAAAGAAAACTATGTATACAAAACTTTGAAACTTCTTTCTCTATTGTTCTTTTGAAAATGTAGAACTTCCTCTCCTTTCTCGTATGATCTCTGGAAACAGTAATGAATTCAAATTTGTCAATGTAGAACTATTTGGCACATGTCCTGTGGATTTTTCCTTATGTATTATGAATTTTCTGTGTGTGACTGACCCGAAGTGTACTCGAACCATGCAAAAAGAGAAGGGTTAGTAGCACACTTAACCTGATTAATATTTCAAGATCTATTGTTATTTTGGTAATTCTAAAAAGAATTTTACCAAATTAAGAAACTTGCCAGATTTAGTGAGTTTATGCGAAATTTTCTCTACACAAATTAATATTTCTCGTACCAAATTTTAGTAAGCAAGTTCAATGTTGATATTTGCAAGTAACTATATTTTCCTATACTCCCAAAACAACCAGCATGCAACATACAAACATAGATTTCCTACCTCAAATATCAATCATATAAAAATAGGCTCAAATATAAAACGATCGGGTTTTTATATATAATTTATGTGGTGAGGAAGATCCCAATGCCTTTTACTACTATATTTTAATATAATATAATATATAATATATAATGATGACATTGTAAGGAACAATTTTTTATGTTCAAGCTGTTCGTACTCATTTGATAGTATTCTTAATAAGAATACAATATAATTCCTTTGAAAATCGAAAAGTCTTGGAATAAAATGCAATTGGTTCACAGGTAATTTTAGAAATGCTCTGACTTTACTATGCTTAAGCTTCGTCAGCTAATGCAATGACATCAACTACAAAAGTGATTGGCTTTTAGCGATATTGACACAGAATAAATTTTATTATTGAAGTTATGAATGAGGAAAGCAATGGAATGGAACTAAACACCAATTCATTAAGCGCAGATTGCAATATCTGGCTGATATTATACAAACATCAGTCCGTTTCATCCTAAGTTTATACGCAACATTGAGATGACTTCCTGTTGGAGATAGAGCATCAAACTCGATAACAATACCAGAGGTGAATCTAATGACAGGAAGAGTAATGGTTGAAATTCTCTACAAATTGAAAAAGCAACACTTCTGGATAAAAGTCAAATCCTATGGTGCCAAGCAAGTATGCATACTGTATCGCTAAACAAACACCATAACCTTCTTGATGACGTCAATGTCAGTATGTGTAATTTAATAATCCAACAAAGCCTCCGTAGCTCAGTTGATTGTACACCACTCACTCAGTTATGTTTACCCTTGCTCTCTCCATGCAACCAAAAAATAAAAAGGGAAACATAAAAAACTTAGGCTCCACCACAGAAAATAAAATGGAGCACATGCTACTGTTTAAGTTAATAACAATACATCCTTTCTCATTGATATCTTTCTTCGATACTATCTTCTCTGGTAAAGTAACTTATCTTTTGACAAAATGTATAACACAAGCTAGGCCCACACAACTTCATTCGTATACTCTCTTTCTCTTCAGAAGTGTTGGAACTATGGAAACAAAACCAATGAGGAAAAGTACCGATAATGTCTTAAAATCATATAGATCCTTAATTGACTTTAGATCCCCAAGAGCAAGGCCAGCCTGGTTAAGCAACAATAGAGGTTAGGAGTACAATAAAAGAAAAGCAGAAGATCATCAAAAGCATGAATATCATAGACGATATTTAGCATTTTCATCCATAAATTAGAAATTATATGCAATTAGAAATTATATGCAACAACCATCCACGTTGATTGAAATCAAAATGTGACACTGTAAAAATGAGAAGAACATACTAACGTATGACCACACAGTCCGCATTAGCCTAGATCAAATGAAAGGAGATGCAAAATGTACAAAAACAATCAACAAGGAAACTACTTTTACCACTTCAAGTAACCCATCCAGCTAAAAGGCTTAAACGAAAGGAACAGCAGAAAATACACTCGAAGCAGTTGGGAAAAAAGGATTTAGATGCATTTCTAAATATAGCAGTTCTCAGTGGAACTAGTAATGTGCCATTTCAACCGAAACGTTGCTAGCATAATCTTTCAAATCCTCAATAGCCTTCAAGATAAACGGTGCAATAAATCTCTTAGCTTAATAATGATTTACTCTAGTTGTTCTAATAAGTAAAATATAAATGAATCATCTGTGTATATTCGCATATATGCATATTGGAACAGGAATTACTTCGATATATTATTGAACTGTTTACTTAAGAATAAAAACATCCCACTCCAATTTAAGCAGATCTAATTCACAAAGTTCCTTCATATTAAAAACAAAACCAGTAGATTGACAATTGTAAAGCTTATACCCACGGAAGGTATCTTAAATCCAGAGCCACCTGGATCTTAAGTTGCTGATCATCCTTCAAATAACTTTTCTAAGAAGCATTCAAGAAGACACTCCATCCCTAGTTTCTATCTAAGAAGAAGAGTTTTCAAATGCAAAAGTTCCAAAATGCAAAAGCCCGAAGTTGTCAAAAATCAAGATCTTATTCCAGTGTAGAGTAAAAAGGGGGGAGAGGGGGGAACACTTTTATCAGAACATTCACAGCTAAATCATACATAGAAAACAAAAATTCGTTTAAATGAATATTTACATATTATAAATTAACATAAAAAAAACCTTAAAATCACATTAATATTTAAAAAGATATCTCAGCAATTAGTCAAATGGTTCAGCTCCATCTAGCAAAATATAGAGAACTTGCTGACCCAATAAAAAAATTACCACAGAAGTTGCAACCAAAATAAACGGAACAGAATTGAGACGCAGATAAGAGTTCAAATGAAACCAAAATAGACAGGAGATAGATTTCAATAACATCAAGCGACAAGGAAAAATCTATGTTTTCTCTCTTATAGCTGGCTCAATCCAACTCACAAAAATAAAAGAATCACGTGTTAGGTTTTGGGGCTCAAATTCGCAGGGGTTTGCGATCTTCCCTAATGATCCTAGTCTAATTCTAAGGTAGCAATCCTGCATATGCTCAAACATGGAGAAACGTGAGAAATAGTAGAGCAGTGCAATCTTAGCTGCAAAATCAGGATCTTGACAACCTTGCAAAAGCCTATAGGCATGTCCACGAGACGCACTAACTAAAAGGAGCTCAAACAAAAAATAAACAGACACACGTACAAAATAAAAATTTGGAATAGGAAAAAACATCTAATTCAGAGAAACCAGTAAAGCGAGCATAATGCAGAAAAAACATCAACACCAGCACAGAAGCTTACTCTGACAGTAATATATGCTGCCGGAACAAGACCAACCAAAGTAGCCAAAAAGAATACATGAAACGGAACATCAACAATGGGAGAGGCCAAATTGATGAACAGATTTGGCAATGTCGGGGTTATCCTCAGAAAAAGCATGTAATTCAGCAGCTTATCCCTACGCTTTGCAATCTGATTGAACCATCCAGAAAACAAAAATCCACATTAACAATACCCACGATATTCAAAATGTTGACATAAACATAAAAAACTAAAGGATATAAAAACAAACCTCAGCTTGAAAGAACCTTAACTTATCAGGCCACAACCAAGTAACCAAAGGCCTGCCAATTAACTTAGACAAAAAGAAACAGGAAGATGCACCGGCAGTGGCATTGAAAACAACCAATAATATTCCTCGTACAACTCCAAAAAGCGCCCCAGCTAAAAGGGACATGAAGATTGTCCCAGGGATCATGAAAGTCTGCATGAAGATGTAGGTGGAGCAGTAACCAAGAATAAACTGCGCCGGATTGTTGCTCGCATACGTCGAAAGATCTTCCCTTTAACACAATAAATAGATAAATAAACAAAATTAATACAATAATGATTAATATATAAAAAAAAAGAAACAGCATAGTTGTTATGGTTAGGGTACTTGAGGAGACGAAGATCGGAGAGCGTGCGGGGGAGTTTGAGGCTGGTGTAAGCGGCGGGGGGCATGGTGAGGTAAATGCAGAAGAGGCCCGTGGAGAACACGAAGAAGACAGCAACGGCGGCGGCGAATTCCCACGTGTTGAGCGGGAACCTCTCCAATTTGGGCTTCTTGGCGGAGGGTGAATCGTCATCCTCACCCTTCTCTTCATCCCTCGTCGCCGTCACATTCCTCGGCGCCGCCATACTACGATCCAATTAACCAAATCTCATGGGAATCGAGTCGACCGGAGTTCGGGTAATTGGGGATTTTGAAGGGTCGATGCAATGGTCTTCTCTGTTTGGGTGAAAACCCTTAGATTTGGGGCGAGAAAGAGAGAGACAGAGAGAGAAAGGGTGAGGATCCTTCTGCGAAATTTAGCTGCAATGCAATCCGATGGAGAGAGAGAAAGAGAGAGAGTTTTTCAATTTCAACTTTGAAGAACATAAGAATTAAGAAGACTGTAATTTTATTTTGTCCTTGTTGCTGTTATTTCTTGCAATTTTCCCGGGATGGTTTCTCTGTTGCGGCATTTTTATTATATTTTTAATAATGTTTTTGTTCCATGTTTTTATCATTTCAACAAATTTGAAAATGTTGATATATGGGTGGCTCGTGAGAAAAAAAAAAACAAACAAAAAAGGAGAAAATTTAAATTAAGATTAAAAAGAATAAAGAGAAAAGATTTTTAATTTTTAGAAATCAACTATTTTTCTTCCAATTTTTTAACTAAATAAAAGGCAAAGGTTGCTGATAAAAATAAAATAACAACAAAGCTTGTGTTGTCGTTTTATTTTCAGTCAGACTATTTACGTAACATAGCATATATCTTACTTTCAGTCCATTGATATTTAAATATCTTTATACATTTTTATTTATCTATTTAAAAATATATATTGGAAAAAATATTATAAGGAGAGAAAAACTGAAACTTAAATTATTTCATTTTACAATGATAAAAATTGAATTTAATGATTTCAAATATTAAATGTTTTAAAAGCAAAACAGAAAGTCAACAAAAACCTTAATTAAAACATTTAAGCAGTTGAAGATGTCATCGTTACATTTATTATTATTATTTTATTTCACACAAAATATATCCATATACTTCATTGTACTAACAGAAGGGATTAAAAAAAGTGTAGATTTTAATCAAATTAATGGATTAAATCAATATATCTTAATTTTATAATTATGGTATTTGTTGTTTTGTTAGGGGTTTATTTAATTTTTGTAATAAATAATAATGGATATTACCTTAAATACTAATACACTGTATGATCATAAATCAATAACAATCATTCTATTGTTCATACAATCACCTTAACTATTTCTTTAGATATTAATCACGTGTTTCTCGCGACACATTCTATTGTTAATTATTTTTTATCTAATATTTTGATTTAAATTTACAGTAGACTCAAATCAATAAATTTTACTTCATATAAATTAGCTTGAAAAAATAGTGATAAAACAAATTAAGTTGATATATCGTGTGGGAGGTGTGTAACTTAGTAAAAATATAATAGATTCCAAAAAAGAAGTATCCAAAAAATATTTGAAGAACAACTTGAGTAGAAGATGCAATGAAGAGACCCACTTAAATAGACTTAAAATAAGTGGAAGGAACAATCATCATTTCAATTCTTAAAAATTAAAAAAAAAATCATACAAAAGCTTTCTAAAATTTCAATTATTGTTTTAATTTTAATAAATCTCGAGGTGCTAGACCATTTTTAAGATTCTCTTATAAACTTTTATCTAAACATTGAATTTTACAACATTTCTTTTTCAAATACAAATATTATTTTAATATGAGTATTATATGATTTTTTAAAATTAAAAAATGTTATAAAAATGACTCGTAAATAAATATATTTGTAATATATATTCGGTTTACCAAATTGATCCATATATTTGTTTAGTCTAAAATGAAAAAGAAAATGTTATGTAGAAAAGAATATTCTAAGCACCAAATTGATCCATAACAAAGACCGGATAAAACAAACACATCAAAGATCGGGGGCTTCTTTCTGCACCTCCAAATCTTTTCATGTACTCCCAATAATTACTCTTTTGACCCTAATCAAAAGTATGAAACGGATTTCGAAATCCGTTTCATAAATTTTCATGCTTTTTTAAGAAATGGATTTCGGAATCCGTTTCAGAAAAGTATGAAACGGATTTCAAAATCCGTTTCACAAAAAAAAAATTAAAACTTGTGAAACGAATTTTAGAATCCGTTTCAGAAATGTATGAAACGGATTCTGAAATCCGTTTCACAAAAAAAAAATTAAAATTTTGTGAAACGGATTCCGTTTCAGAAATGTATGAAACGGATTCCAAAATCCGTTTCATAAAAAAAAAATTTGTGAAACGGATTTCGGAATCCGTTTCATACTTTTCTGAAACGGATTTTGAAATCTGTTTCACAAAAAAAATAATTAAAATTTGTGAAACGGATATCGAAATCCGTTTCAAAAAAATATGAAACGGATTCCGAAATCCGTTTCTAAAAAAAAATTAAAATTAAAAACGTGGTTGTTGTTGATGTCGCTGAGGGAGGGGTCGAAGGTAGTGTGGCGAAGGAGGTTGAGCTGGGAGATGGTTGGGGGAGGCCTATGGAGAGGGCGGGGAAGTGGGTGGAGGAGGCGATGAGGAAGGCGAGGCCTTCGCCGGAGGGGCAGGAGGGAGAGGAGAGGATGGAGAAGGAGAAGCGGGAGGAGAAGGAGACGGTGGAGTTGATTTGGGGGTGAAAAGAACAGAGGGTCAAAAAGGTAATTATTAAGGATATAGGAGAAGGTTTCGGGGTGCAAGGAGAAGCCCCCAAATATTGGGGGTTTCTCCCTCCACCTCCAATAGCTTCTCCTATACCCCAAAACGTTTTTTAATTCCAGTTTTGTCACAACAGTAAAATGTAAATATTAAGCGGTAAATTTTCTCTTTTTATACTTGATCCAGCAGACCACCTCCTACACCTCCAATATTTCGAAACCACTACTTCTCTCTTGCTCCTGCTCCTGCAATGCACCCCAATATTTTAAAACCATTTGACCTAGCTCATTCTCTCTTCTTTCTTCTTTCTTCTATTTGCTTTACTCGTGCAGCAGCAGCCGTAAATTCCATATCCATATAGTGTGCTTCACATCCTTTGAACCTGCCATGGGATGGAGTTGGCAGGAATATTATGAAGATGATGGTTGGAGTTAGAA